>Ga0075441_10000075_pt1 | contig 44914 bp, 44 predicted proteins | sample CoawatmetaG00DNA_FD_71582 | JGI IMG/M metagenome (GOLD analysis project Ga0075441, IMG submission 71582) | Marine microbial communities from the West Antarctic Peninsula - Coastal water metaG002-DNA | ecosystem: Environmental > Aquatic > Marine > Coastal | place: Atlantic Ocean: West Antarctic...
TCTTGAACTTTATGCGAGAGGTCATCCCAAAACAGTGGCGCAGCTTTCGAGATCAAGTAACGGATAACTTCCGCATCATCTCACATCACAACGTTCGGGTTTTGGAGTGAGAGGTGTATAGTTGCCAATTTGGATCAGCAATTTCTTCATCAAACGAAACCTCAACAAAGGCGTGAGTATGGTCAATTACAACTAACGCGCTTTTTCTTAGATCGGGAACGAAAAGCAAATTGTCCAAGTTGGAGTTCGCATTTTGCCCAGCATCGAAGTATCGGTCGAAGTTTCGTATCCAAGTATCAAAGGCCACTAATATCGTTATAATGTCTTTATCCCTCAAATTCTCTAACAAACTGCTTGAAGGAGAAAATGATGCCGCCTCAGAGACCCAGCGCGACGCAAAAGCTGGTCCCGCCACCGTAACAATACCATAACGTTCAATTTCGATCTCAGGACAGTAAACTATCGCGAAATCTGGAATTGGCAAACCAACAAGACGGGCCAGAGACGCCGCGACATATTCAGCCACCAAAGTGTGCACGCCTTGCGGGTTTCCGATATACTTTACTAAAGCGAGGCCATCATCAGTTTCAACCATTATTGGCTTGGTACTCGTGGATAAAAAATCCACCACACGGGTAATTTTAGTTGGTTCCCAATCAAAATCCTGTGGCAAATTCAATCCTCAAACAATTACACTTACGCTACAACCGCAGTAAGCATCCTACAAGCGCAGTGGTAAATCTAAACCACAACCTCGACCTTCTCTTGCTCGCCTACCCCGAACACCCGTTTGTATCGCGCGATTTCTGATGCTGGGCCCATGGCTTTGTTCGGGTTGTCGCTTAATTTCACGGTGGCGTGTCCGTCGGCTGAGATGGCTTTGCACACAAGGCTGAACGGCGCGAGGCTGTCGTTTTTCGTGAGCCCTTTGAAGTCGTTGGTCAGCATGGTCCCCCACCCGAACGACACGCGGCACCGCCCTGCGAATTGCGTTTGCAGTTCCACGATTTTATCGGTGTCGAGGCCGTCGGAAAAGATGACGAGTTTTTTGGTCGGGTCTTCGCCGCGTGCTTTCCACCAGTTGATCGCTGTCTCGCCGCCTGTCGCCGGATCGCCGCTGTCGACCCTGATCCCTGTCCAGCCAGCCAGCCAATCGGGCGCCCGATCAAGGAAACCTTGCGTCCCGTAGGTGTCAGGCAGGATGATCCGCAGGTTGCCGTCGTGTTCCGCCTGCCAGTCCTTTAGCACGTCGTAGGGGGATTGCAGCAGCGCCGCGTCGTCGCGCGCCAAGGCTGCATAAACCATCGGCAATTCATGTGCATTGGTGCCGATCGCGGGGACTTCGCGGTTTTTGGCGATCAGGCAGTTGGAGGTGCCGATGAATTTGTTGCCCAGCCCTTCGGACATGGCCTGCACGCACCAATCTTGCCACATGTGGCTGTGCCGCCGACGGGTGCCGAAATCAGCGATGGCCAGTTCCGGCAGGGTCCGCAGGGTTTCGACCTTTTCCCAGACTTTGGTTTTGGCGCGTGCGTAAAGCACTTCCATCTCGAACCGCCCCATGGTGCCCAGAACGGCCCGCCCGCGCAGCTCCATCAGGACCGCGAGAGCCGGAATTTCCCAGAGCATGACTTCGGGCCATGAGCCCTCGAATGTCAGCTCATATTGCCCGTCGACCTTTTCAAGGTGGTAGGGTGGTAGGCGCAGTTTTTCAAACCAGTCCATGAATTCGGGCGTGAACATTTGCCGTTTGCCGTAGAACGTGTTGCCGCGCATCCATGTGGATTCACCGCGCGACAGGGACAGCGTTCGGATGTGGTCGAGTTGTTCGCGTAGTTCCCCTTCGTCGACCAGATCAGCCAGCCGGATATGCTTGGACCGGTTGATCAGGCTAAAGGTCACCTGCGTGTCGGGTTTGTTGCGGAACACCGACTGACACATCAGCAGCTTGTAAAAATCCGTATCAATGAGCGACCGCACAATCGGGTCGATCTTCCATTTGTGGTTCCAAACGCGGGTGGCAATATCGACCATAGATGTGTTCCTTTAGCTTATTGGCTTTAGACCAAGGCAAGGGGGGGCATGGCAAGGGGAATAGATGCAAAAAGCGCCAACTACCTCGTTAGCAGGAATTCATCCAAGGTCGGCTTTGAGCCAAATGTGTTTATTCTTAATTTGTTCAAGTTCGACTAAATTTGACTGAACTTTTGCCTGTAAACGACCGGTGTAACGCTGGTATTGCTTTTGAATACCCGCCGGAAGAAGCTGACGTTTTCATAGCCTGCATTCCGGGATATGTCCTCAAACGATTGGTCGGTATTTATCAGCGCTATTTTGGCTGCCTCAATCCTTACCAGTTGCAAATACTTTATGCCGGTCTCACCTGTCGCTGACTTAAAGCGCCGATTAAACTGCCGTAGGCTCACGCCGGCTTTTGCCGCGAGTTCGTTCAAGCTAACGCTTTTTTGATAATTTGCTTCAATCCAGTCCTGGGCCTTCAGTATTCCTCTGTCACTATGGTTTTTTTCCGGAACGAACACCGAGAAAGGCGCCTGAGAAATCCGGTCCAGATCGGCCATGGTACAACGCGCGCTTTGCAGCGCAATTTCCCGACCGCAAAATTTCCGGATCAGATACAGCGACAAATTCAAATCCGCTGTGATCCCACCGCCACAGAACAAATTCCCCTCGTCGGTGACCATCAGGTCAGTGCGCAGCTTCACGTCCGGATAGGTTTTTTTGACTTGCCGAGCCATGGCCCAATGGGTGGTCGCGCTTTTGCCGTCCAGCAAGCCTGTAGCCGCCAGAGTGAATGCGCCCGTGCAGACACTTGCCAGATCCGCCCCGTTTTTGCTCCACTTCCGGAGCCAGTCCACGCGCGCAATATGAGCCTCACTTTGCAGATCAAAAACGAAACCCTGTGACGGAATAATGATTAAATCCACATCCTCAATGTCGTGCATTGCGCAGGCAGGCACGACTGGAAACTGATTAAGCGCCATGATCGGTTGTCCGTCAGTGGTGACAATTTTGACCTCAAAAGCAGGGTCAGGGCGCTTGCCCATTGTCACATTCCACATCACCCCCGCTTGTAGCAACATATCCATCGGTGAGGCGATTGTTGATAGAACGCACCCCTCAGCAGCCAGAATAACTACTTTTTTCATACCAAACATGTCCTGATCAGACTTTATATTACCCTTATGGCGCTAAAATCTGATGCCGTCATGGCCTAATTTTATCCCATCACCGCGCGACCAAAAAGCTGCGCATTCCGTTTAACGAGACCAAAGGAGATACCAATGCCCGCATATATGATGTCGAAAGTGACCGTAACCAACAAAAACAAATTTGAAAGCTACCTTGCGGAAACAAAAATCGTCGGCGCGAAATACGGCGGCAAGCCAGTGGTAGTCGGCACGCAACCCAAGATGCTGAATGGCGAAAGCGATGGCCATCACATGGTGTTTGTCGTTGAATTCCCAACGATGGAAAAGCTCGACGCTTGGCACAGCTCGGACGAATACCAAGCGATTGTTTCGCTGCGCGACGAAGGATCAGAACAACACATGGTGGCCTATGAAGGCAAAGTAATGTCACCCTCATAACGATCCAAATAGGCGTCATGAAGTTTAAGGTGTGACGCCCATAAATGGGATGTTGAACGCCGTCACTGGCGGTCAGGCCGTTGCTCTTGCATTGTCCCAATAATATAGCCCATCCCTGCACCGCGTTGGGCGGTGCTGCAGGATGCGGGCGTTAGCCGCGTCTGACTGGGCGTTTGGCCATTTCGGTGTCGTGAAGCCGCTTGGCATCGGCGGGAGACACGCCAAGTGCGGCTTCGACGGCGTGCAGCAGTTCGTCTTCTTCCTCGTGCTCGACACCGTCGGCAAAGACTACTGACCAAAGTGCCGCCACTGCCGCCTCTCGGTCGTCCACGCTGATCGCATCGTGCAAAATTCCTGCGAGGTTATTAGTATCGGGCATTTCCTCTTCTAACAGCTCGCATTGGGCGCGCATTTTGGCGGCCTGCACGGCGTTCAGATTGTAAAGTTTGGACAGGACCGCGTCGATCTGTTCAACCTCTTCAAACAGATATGCTTTGTCTGCTTTGGCGGCCCGAACCAGCAAAGCACCAAGAGCCGTGCGCGCATCGGCGGCGGGCAATTCAGTGTGAAACCCACCGTTGCCTGAGAAAAGCGATAAAATACGGTCACACATAAAGGCACCCAACATCAATAAATTCTGTCAACCACGCTAGGGGCAAGCGTCCCACCGTGCAATCGCGTTACCCTTCTTGCAGGATATTCAGAAACGCTTCGCCAAAACGGTCGGCATATTTGTCACCCATCAGGCGGGAAAGCCCTGCTTGGTCTGCATTGCGCAACTGTGCGACCTTGGCCAACATCGACGCAGAGCATGACATCGGTTTATCCGCCCCGTCCGGTCCGCGTTGCAGGTCGGTTTGTGCCGCAAGCAAGCGGTCGTAAACCGCCCCCTCGTCGCGGCCAGCAAGTTTGCGCCGCACCGGATGCACGTCCTCAATGGCGCCTGCGATCACTTCAAGGAATGCCTTGCCGAAACTTTCCAGTTTCTTGGCGCCGACCCCGCCAATCGCCGCCATTTCATCCAAGTTGGACGGTCGTTTTTCCGCCATCTCGATCAATGTTTTATCGTTGAAAATGATATAGGCCGGACCGCCAGCCTGTTCAGCAAGGAACCGTCGCTTGGCTTTCAGCGCCGACATCAACGGCGCGTCTTCCTCGGATACCAATTGGCGGACTTTGGGGCCCGACCCTTTGGCGTTGCGGATTGAATCGCGACGCAATGTGATCGACGCCTCGCCGCGCAAAATGGGCCGCGCGTGGTCGGTCATGCGCAGTGCGCCGTATCTGTCGCGATCAGGGCGCATCAGATCGTGCCCCATTATTTGCCGGAAAATCGCCTGCCATTGGTTTTTACTAAACTCTTTGCCAACGCCGTAGGTCGGCAGGCTGTCATGGCCGCGTTGATTGATTTTATCGGTTTTGGCGCCCAGCAAGATGTCAATCAGATGGCCTGCCCCAAACCATTCATCGGTCCGCAGCGCGGCTGACAAAGCCATGCGCACAGGCGTCGTAGCGTCAAACGTTTCGGGTGGTTTATCGCAAAGATCGCAGTGCCCACAGGGGCTTGGGTCTTCGCCAAAATAACTCAGCAACGTCTGACGGCGGCATACCAGCGCCTCGGCCAATCCAAGCAGCGCGTTTAGGCGGCCATGGTCGGCAGCGCGGCGGTCTGCAGGGGCCAAGCCTTCGTCGATTTGCTGACGGCGATACCGGATATCGTCGGGGCCAAACAGCGTCAGGGTTTCAGCAGGGGCACCGTCACGACCCGCGCGGCCGATTTCTTGGTAATAGCTTTCGATCGTCTTGGGCAGATCGGCGTGCGCGACCCAGCGAATATCGGGCTTATCAATGCCCATTCCAAAGGCGACGGTGGCGCAGACGATCAACCCGTCTTCTTGTTGGAAGCGACGCTCCACAATGCGCCTGTTTTCGGCGTCCATACCGCCGTGGTAGGAACAGGCAGTATGGCGCGCATCATTCAACGCCTTAGCAAGCGTTTCAGTTTTGGCGCGGGTGCCGCAGTAGACGATGCCCGACTGGCCTTTACGGGCGGCAGCAAAGTTCAAAATCTGCGCGCGTGGGCCGTCTTTGACCTCAAACGCGAGATGAATATTTGGCCGGTCAAAACCCCGCAAAAACGTCGATGGCGGCACACCATCAAACAGTTTTTCGATAATCTCGACTTGGGTTTCGGCGTCTGCAGTCGCGGTGAACGCGGCCAATGGCACATCCAGCAGGCGACGCAGTTCGCCAATGCGCAGGTAATCAGGGCGGAAATCATGACCCCAAGCGCTGACGCAATGCGCCTCGTCGACGGCGATCATGCCAACACCGACGCGGCGCAGCATCTGCATTGTGCCACCTGACGACAACCGTTCAGGGGCCATGTAAAGCAAGCGCAGCGTGCCCGCCTCTAGACCCGCCCAAACGGCTTCGGTTTCTTCTTCGGTATTGCCGGACGTTAGCGCGCCTGCCTCGACGCCCACTGCCTTAAGGCCACGCACCTGATCGCGCATCAATGCAATCAGCGGGGAAATCACAACCGTCACACCGGAACGGACCAGCGCGGGCAATTGAAAGCACAGCGACTTACCACCGCCCGTCGGCATGATCGCCAACGTGTTTTCACCCGCAATGACGGCATCCACAATCTCGCGCTGACCGTCGCGAAATGCGTCGAATCCAAAGACATCCTTAAGCAGCTTATCTGCGGGCATAAACGGGGGACCTGTAGCGTTTTGATTTCTATTCTTGCCGCGACAATCCCACATGCGGAATCTGCAAACAAGGGCGCATCGCCGCGCCTCTTTGGTTTACAAATATCCCCGCCGGAGGCCCTATCACATGCAACACGCGAACCGTTGCCAAGCCAGACGCAACCGCTTACCCATATCGCAACATCAGGAGGCATCATGGGCGAAATCACACTGGTCCGGCACGGGCAGGCAAATTCAGCAGCAACTGACGAGGCGGGCTATGACAAACTGTCAGACCTTGGCCACCAGCAAGCGGCATGGCTTGGCGATTGGATCAACGCACATGATGGTCCGTTTGATGCGGTTTTCTCGGGTTCGCTGCGTCGCCAACGCGAAACCGTGGCAGGCATGGGGTTCACAGATGTGACCGTAGATGAGCGATTGAACGAGATCGCCTATTACGATCTGACCGCCGAAATGGACGCGCTGAAACTCGTGCCACCACGCACCAGCCCAGAGGACTTTGTGACGCATTTCCCAGCGACGCTGACCGCATGGCGCGACGAGAAAATCAAAGGCACGGAAACCTACGTCAACTATAGCGACCGCGTTGAGGCCGTTATTCAAGAGGCCGCCCAACCAGGTAAGCGCATTCTTTGCGTGACCTCTGGCGGGATCATTGCGCGGGCCGTGGCGCATATCTTACACCTCGATATTCCGCAGATGGCCCAGATTGCGTTGCCGATATTGAACACATCGGTGCACCGCATTCATGTGACCGATCACGGGAATATCCTTGGCACATTCAACAGCGCCCCGCATCTGGATCACAGCGACCGGATTGCCGCGCGTACACATTATTAAGGAGACATCCAATGCATCTTTGGGTTCGGGCCGAAACACGCGCCCATGAAGAACGGGTTGGATTGATACCAGCGGGCGCAAAAACGCTGCTGGATGCGGGTTTCCAAGTCACAGTGGAAAACAGCGACCAACGCGCAATCCCAATTGGTGGATACGGCGACGTTGGCTGCGCGATTGCGGACCAAGGGGCATGGGTGGATGCACCCGCTGACGCGATCATCTTTGGGCTGAAAGAACTGCCAGATGACGGCACCTCGTTGCGCCACAGCCACATCATGTTCGGCCATGCGTATAAAGGGCAGGCATCAGGGCGGGTCTTGTTGGACCGGTTTCAGGCTGGCGGCGGCGCGCTTTATGATCTGGAATATCTTGTTGGCGAAGACGGACGGCGGATTGCCGCGTTTGGCTATTGGGCTGGGTATGCGGGGGCGGCGGTCAGCCTTCTGACATATGCCGCACAGCAACATGGGCAGCTGATAGGGCCGATTAACACCTTTGCTAACGCACCCACGATGGTCGATCATATCCACGCGCAATTGGCTGGTGCCACACCCACAGTCCTGATCATCGGCGCATTGGGCCGCGTCGGCACGGGCGGCGCGGATTTATGCGAAGCACTGGGGCTGAGCGTGACCAAATGGGACATCGCCGAGACCGCGTCAGGCGGGCCATTCCCTGAAGTGTTAGATCACGATGTGTTCTTAAACTGCATTCTCGCGTGCGACGGGACGCCCGTTTTCGTGCCTGCGTCTTCCACAACTGACCCACGCAAGCTGCGGGTGATTGGGGACATCGCCTGCGATCCGCAAAGCGACTTTTCCCCGATCAAAGTGTATGGATCAGAGACAACCTGGGACGCCCCCGCACTGCGGGTTCACAACAATCCGCCGCTCGATGTGATGGCGATTGATAATTTACCGTCACTGTTACCTGCCGAAAGCAGCGATGATTTTGCAGGTCAGCTGTTGCCGCATCTTGGCACTTTGGATCAGCTAGACGCCGGTGTCTGGGGACGGGCGAGACAAATATTCGATGATGCGTAGGATGGGTTTTAATCCATCAAACGTCATTTCGCCCGAACCCTAGGATTTGTCTTGCGCAATAGGCAGCGGCACCGCGTCCTCTTTTTCAATCTCTTCGAAATCAAAGTTATCAAGCCGCGTCGCGCGTTTACCTGCCCGTTCCGCCGCGGTGTTGATGTCTTCAAGATCCTTGCGGGCCTGACCAAAGTGCGTGTTCAACTTACCCACACGCTCAACCACCAGTTCCACATCGCGGTGCAACAGACGCAAGGTCGTGCGAATAGCCCCCGCCTGTTCGCGCATCCGCGCATCTTTCAGGATCGCCCGCATCGTGTTCAACGTGGCCATACAGGTCGTCGGTGACACGATCCAAACACGCGCAGTGAACCCTTCTCGGACCAGTTCAGGAAAATTCGCATGCAATTCTGCATACACGGCCTCTGATGGCAGGAACATCAGCGCACCATCGGCGGTTTCTCCGTCTAGGATATACTTCTCAGAAATCGCCTTAATGTGGGCCTTGACCGATGTGCGCATGAACTTGGCGGCCTCATTGGCCTCCCAATCTGTCTTGGCATTGCGCAAGGCTTCATAGGCCTCCAACGGGAATTTGCTGTCGATCACAATGGGTCCCGGAGGATTCGGCAGGTGGATCAAACAGTCGGCCCGCTTGCCATTCGTCAGCGTGTGCTGGAACGTATAGGCATCCGACGGCAGTGCCTTGCTGACGATATCATTCAGTTGAATTTCACCAAACGCGCCGCGCGTTTGCTTGTTCGACAAGATATCTTGCAACGACAAAACATCGCCTGACAGCTTGGTGATATTTTCCTGCGCTTTGTCGATGGTCAACAGCCGCTGCTGCAATTCGCCCAGACTTTGGGCGGTGCGCTGTGCAGATGACGACAGGTTTACGTTCAACGATTCCGTCACTTGCGATAACCGCTGCTCCATCAATTGCAGCGTTTTGGCCTGCTGTTGCGCCTGCGCTTCGGTCACTGATGTCAGGCCACCAAACAACTGCTGTTGGCCGTTTGACAGCATCTCAACGCGGCTTCCCAGCCCGCCCATTTGGCTTGCCAACACCTGCGCCATTTCACCCGATTTACCGGCTCGGCGCACTGTGACAACCAGCAGAACAACCAGCAGCAAGAGGATGAGAGCAACGATCAGACCGGCGATGAACAACGGGTCTGCTAGGCTAAAGGCATAATCGCCGATGCTGATCATGTGCGGCCAAACAATCGTTCAATATCTGTCATTTTCAACTCTACATATGTGGGGCGGCCGTGGTTGCATTGGCCGGACCTTGGGGTCGCTTCCATTTCGCGCAATAAGGCGTTCATTTCTTCGCCGCGCATCCGGCGGCCTGTGCGGATTGATCCGTGGCAAGCCACGCGCGACAGGATTGCCTCGACTTTGGTTTGCACCCGATCAGACCCGCCTGTGTCGGCCAATTCGTCTAAAATATCGCGCAACATTGCGCCTGCGTTCACTTCGCCCAAGATCGCAGGCGTTTCGCGCACGGCCACAGCATTGCCGCCAAACGGTTCGATCCCAAGGCCAAAGCGGGCCAAGTCATCCGCTATTTCCAACAGTTGCGCCGCCTCGCCTTCGGCCAATTCAACAATCTCAGGGATCAATAATGCTTGGGCGGCAACACCGTTTTCGGCCATCTGCGTCTTTAGTTTTTCATAGACCAACCGCTCGTGGGCCGCATGACCATCCACGATCACAATGCCATCCGCAGTCTGCGCAATAATGTAATTCTCATGAACTTGCGCGCGCGCAGCGCCCAGTGGCAAATGATCCGGTTCGTCCAAAATATCAGGTTCAATCCGCGCGCTTGGTGCTTCCCCAAAACCGGGTGCTTGGGCCTGAAAAGACATCGACCGCGCGGTGAACGACGGGCGGTCCATCTGGTACACGCGCGGCTCTAGCGGTTGCGGTTGCATCGCGCCCAGCGTCGCATCGGCCACGGTCGTTGACGCACGGTGCCCTGCGCTCGCCATCGCATGCCGCAAACCTGAAACGATCAATCCACGCACTGTTCCGGGATCACGAAACCGGACTTCGGATTTGGCGGGATGCACGTTCACATCGACCATCGCCGGTTCACAATCGATGAACAATGCTGCCACCGGATGCCGATCGCGCGACAGCACATCCATGTATCCCGCACGCAGCGCCCCCAGCAGCATTTTGTCGCGCACCGGACGTCCGTTTACGAACACAAATTGCGCCACCGCAGCACCGCGCGAATAGGTCGGCAAGGCGGCGTATCCTGTCAGGTGAAACCCGTCGCGCTGTGCATCAATCGCAAGCGCATTGTCGGCAAAATCGCGGCCAATCACCGACCGTAAACGCCCGTGCAGCGCATCAAACAGATCACCGCTTTCGGCGTCGGCGCGGAACGTGGTCCGGCTGTCGCCGCCCGATGCATCGCGCAGGATAAACGTGATAAACGGCTCTGCCATCGCAAGGCGTTTAATAACGTCGCCCACCGCCTGTGCTTCGGACCGATCGGTGCGCAAGAACTTGAGCCGCGCAGGTGTTGCGTAAAACATATCGCGCAACTCGACGACTGTGCCCGCCGACAATGCAGCGGGGCGCACATCGCCCATCGCGCCGCCTGCGACTGAAATTGACGCGCCTTCGCCGCCCGCCACACGACTGGTCATCGTCAAACGACCGACCGCGCCAAGGCTGGCCAAGGCTTCACCGCGAAAGCCAAAGGAATGAATATTCAACAGGTCAGACCCATCGATTTTGCTTGTCGCATGGCGGGACAACGCCAGCGGCAAATCCGCCCCCGCGATCCCGCAGCCATCGTCAGTCACGCGGATCAACGTCTTGCCACCATCGGCGATCACGACCTCAATGCGGTGCGCGCCCGCATCAATTGCGTTCTCAACCAGTTCTTTGGCGGCAGACGCCGGACGTTCCAACACTTCGCCCGCGGCAATCCTATTGATCGCGGCGTCGTCAAGCTGTCTGATGACAGGCTGAGGCTTTATGTTGGGGTCAGTATTGGCCATGCCACAAGGGATAGCACGGCCAATTGCGATTCTGCGAGGGGCGAAAAATGGTTAATCGGTGGTTTCTAACCCAACAGGCTGACCCACAACGACAAAGTGCAGATCGTCAGGACGCAGGAGTTCTGCGGCTACACGTTTCACATCGTCCAGCGTTACCGCCTCAATATAATCGTTGCGATTGATCACATATTCCGGCGGCAAACCGATCATCTGCATGCCAACCATGATTCCCGCGATCTTGGCGTTGCCATCAAACCGCAGCGGGTATTCGCCCGTCAGGTAGGTTTTGGTCACAGCCAATTCTTCTGCAGTCACGCCATTGGCGGCCAAGTCAGACCAAACATCGCGGGTGACTGCGATCGCCTCTGCAATCGTTTCATTGCCGGATGCGACTTGCCCGATCCACATTTCTGTGTGGAATTTCGGAACCAAATAGGACGCGATGCCATACGTCAGACCACGCTTTTCGCGGACCTCATTCATCAGGCGGGATTCGAACCCAGAGCCGCCAAGAATTGAATTCAGAATATAGGCCGCAAAGAAATCATCGTCGTCACGTTCAATACCGCTGTGGCCGAACAACGCGACCGATTGCGGCGTGTCGAATGGGATAACGGTGACGCCACCAGCCAAACTAAAGTCGACGTCAGCAATGGCGGGCGGACCTTTGGCTGGCAAACCGCCCAACAGTTCGTCGAGCAGTGGTCCAAGCGCGTCCGCCGAAATATCACCCACGGCGGACACATAAATCTGGTCACGGGTCAACGTATTGCGGTGCGCTTCAAACATATCATCTTGGGTCAATGCACCGACGCTGTCGGCTGTGCCGTCGATGGGTGTCGCATAAGGATGACCTTCAAACGCGGCACCATCAAAGAACGCGCTAGCAATCCGGTTAGGGCTTTTTGCGTCGCCTGCAATGCCGGAAATGATCTGCCCGCGCACACGATCAATCGCGTCTTGGTCAAACCGCGGCTGGGTCAATGCTTGACGCAATAATGCCAGCACCTCGTCTTGGTTTTCGGTCAAAAACTGCGCCGAAATGGACATGATGTCATCGGATACACGGAACGACAGGCTGGCCGCGAGCGCCTCAAGACGTTTCTGGAACGCTTGCGCATCCATATCGCCGCTGCCTTCCTCAATGAGCGCGGTCATCAGGTTCACCGCACCGCGTTTGCCAGCCACGTCCAAGGACGCGCCGCCACGCATACGAATTTCAAGCGCTGTGAACGGAATGGATGGTTCTTCAACGACCCACGCATTGATCCCGCCAGCAGACGTGATCTGTTGAATTTCAACTTCGGCAAGGGCGCTGGTGCCCGCCACAACGGCACAAATCGTCAGGATATATCGAAACATCAGCGTGCCTCCTCTGGGTTTGCCACGACCCATCCGGTCACGGCTTGATTGCGATCCAAAACCTTGGCGGCGACGGCTTTGATATCGGCCTCGGTCACGTCTTGTAGGATTCGCGGCCAGTCTTGTACGTCTTGGATCGTCAAGCCTTGGGTCAGCGCACGCCCGTAACGCCGCGCGATGCCTTGCACGTTGTCTTTGGCGAAAACCTCGGAGGCGCGCAGCTGGGTACGCAGGCTTTCCATCTGGTCTTGGTCAATCGGAGCAGCGAGGAATGCAGCGATCGCGGCGTCCATCGCGGCCTCTGCGTCCGACAGGCTCACGCCCTCAGATGGGGCCACGGATACGGCAAATGTGCTGTCATCCAGTGATGCGCCGTTATAGCTGGCGCCCGCATAAACCGCCGTCTGTGTTTCAAACTGTAAGGCTTGACCAAGCGCGGACGAGAATGGTGACCCGCCCAATAGATCCGCGAGATAGACCAAAGCGGCGGCCTCTTTTTGCGCACCGGAATCACGTTCGGGCGCGATATAGGACCGCGTTAAATACGGCTGACTGACGCGCGGGTCAGTATAAGTGATACGCCGTTCGGCGCGCTGCGGTGGTTCTTGCGGGCGAATGCGTTCGGGCAAATTTTCCTCCGCAGGGATCACGCCGTAATACTGTTCAGCCAAGGCCTTAACCTCATCGGGTGCGACGTCACCAGCGACAACCAAAATGGCGTTGTTGGGGCTATAATACAGGTCGTAAAAATCAAGCGCGTCTTGCAGTGACAGCTGTTCCATCTCGTGTTTCCAGCCAATGACCGGCACACCGTAGCGGTGGTTTTGATATTGGGCGGCGACGAATTGTTCGCGGGCAAGCGCGCCGGCGGAATTCTCGGTGCGCTGATTGCGTTCTTCCAACACCACGTTGCGTTCAGTCTCGATGTCGGCCTCAGTTATCGCCAGATTGTTCATCCGGTTGCTTTCCATCTGCATCATCAGTTCTAGCCTGTCGGCGGCGATGCGTTGGAAATACGCAGTGTAATCGTGACTGGTGAACGCATTGTCAGACCCGCCGTTGGCGGCAACGATCGCAGAAAACTCGCCGCTTTCCAGAACATCTGTGGCCTTAAACAACAGATGCTCAAGGAAATGCGCGACGCCGGATGCACCAACGGGTTCATCGGCTGACCCGACCTTATACCAGACCATATGCACCACGACGGGGGCGCGGTGATCTTCGATCACAACGACATCCATGCCGTTATCAAGTGAATAAGTCGTGACCTCTTGGGCCAGCGCGGGGGCGCTAAAGGCGATCAGGGCAAGGGTAAGCAATCGGCGCATTGGGCATCCTTATCTCGTGGGTCTGTCTTGAATATCAACCTACGTCACAACACAGCGCAATCAAGTGGTCATACGCGGATGTGACAACGCGCTATCGTGCCGGAGGCGCGGCTGGCAACTGTGCCAAAGGCGGGCTGGGCTACTGAGCCGGAGGTGCGGTTGGCGTCGCGATGCCTAGGTTCCGGAACCGCTGCAATTCAGCGTAAGCGTCAAGCGCTTGGGCGGCGTAGGCCTTAAAATAACGACTGCGCGAGAAAAGCCCGCCAAACAGCGAGAACCGTTTGCGGGTTTGGCGGAACTGCGCGTCCTCGGTCGCCAGCGTTTCACGAATATTCGCGGTCACGCCGTTGCGGCTGGCACGCGCAACAAGCGCTGCATCTGCTGTGGGAATACCGCCAGCGGACTGGGACGCACGCCTGCCACCAAGGGCCGCAATCGCGTCGCCTTTAGGGTCGGCATCTGTGCGGTTGCTTGCACCAGGGGTCGGTGTGGGCAGTGTGAACGTGTCCGGCAATTCCAAAGCTGCCACAGGCATCACCGAAAATTCATCCGGTCCGCCATTGCTGCTGCGCATGTCATGCAAAGGACGATCGCCAGCGGAACATGCCGCCAGCACAAGTGCCCCGAAAATTGCCAAAATAGCGTTACGCATCACATCGTCCTTGGTCATTGTCGGGCATGTTTAGCCTAACCCGCAGGCTTCGTCACGCCCGTTTCTTTTTCGGCTTGTCCGGTTCGGCAAATGCAATGCCCACGGCACCCACAAAAATGGCCACATCGGCGAAATTAAACGCATAAGGATTTTCAAACCCGCAGCACGACATGTTCAAGAAATCCGCGACCGCGCCATACAAGACCCGATCAACAACATTGCCCAGCGCGCCACCGATCAGAAATCCAGCGGCAATATACGTCCACTTATTTGTTGCGGGCCTGCGCCATAGCCAAATCAGCACAACCGCCGAGATAACAAATGCCACTGAAATCAGCACCCAGCGCATATCGAACCCTGCGCCAATGCCAAAGTTCACACCACGATTCCATGCCATCCGAAACGTCAGGAACGGGGGCCACACATCGATGCGCAGCTTCGTGATCAGATCAAGGTAGTGGACGACCACATATTTGCTGGCTTGGTCCGCCAGAAACACCCAAAAACCTGTCCAGAATAACAAACGCATCGATTGATCCTTAATGCCGGAAGTGGCGCATACCGGTGAACACCATGGCGATACCAGCCTTATCAGCGGCGGCGATTACCTCGTCGTCGCGCATCGAGCCACCGGGCTGAATGACGCAAGTCGCCCCAGCAGCCGCAGCCTCTAGAAGACCATCAGCAAACGGGAAGAACGCGTCAGATGCAACGGCCGATCCGATTGCCAGCGACTGCGGTAAGCCCATTGCGCCCGCCATGCGCTCTGCCTTTTGGGCGGCAATCAGCGCGCTATCGAGGCGCGACATCTGGCCTGCACCAACGCCGACCGTTGCGCCGTCTTTAACATAGACAATCGCGTTGGATTTGACGTGCTTGGCGACGGTCCATGCGAATTGCAGATCGGCCATTTGGGCATCGGTTGGCTGAACCTTGGTCACGACTTTTAGATCGCCCAAAGCCACATGACCCACGTCTTTGTCTTGGACCAGCATACCGCCAGCAACCTGTTTCATCGTGATCTGGGCTGCCTTTGGATCAGGCAAGCCGTCTGTGGTCAGCAAGCGCAGGTTCTTTTTAGTGGCGAAAATTGCGCGGGCTGCGTCCGATGCACCCGGTGCGATCACAACTTCGGTGAAAATCTCGACAATCGCCTTTGCAGTGTCTTCATCCAGCGCCGTGTTCAGCGCAACAATGCCGCCAAACGCAGATGTGCGGTCGCAATCAAACGCGTTGGTGTAGGCTTCAAGCAAGGTCGCGCCACGGGCTACGCCGCTTGGGTTTGCATGTTTGATAATCGCGACGGCTGGGCCATCCACAGGGTCAAACTCGGCAACCAATTCAAACGCGGCGTCGGTGTCGTTGATGTTGTTGTAGGACAATTCCTTGCCCTGATGCTGGGTCGCCGTCGCAACGCCCTGACGGTCAGTGCCATCGGTATAAAACGCAGCCGACTGGTGGGAATTTTCACCGTAACGCATCGTCTGCTTATAATTGCCAGCAATGGACCGACGGCGCGGCGTGTTGAGATCAATCGCGCCAGCCATCCATGTGCTGACAGCAGTATCATAGGCAGCGGTGCGGCCATATGCAGTTTGCGCAAGTTTCTGGCGGAACGCCAGTGTGGTCTGGCCGTCGTTTGCGTCCAGCTCGGTCAACAGCGCGGCGTAGTCTTGGACATCTGTAATCACGTTCACAAACGCATGGTTTTTGGCGGCAGAGCGGATCATCGCAGGGCCACCAATGTCAATGTTCTCAATACAGGTATCAAAATCCGCACCCTTGGCGACGGTTTCTTCAAACGGGTACAGGTTCACGACCAACAGATCGATTGGGCCGATGTTATGCTCGGTCATCGCGTCCACATGCGCAGGCAAATCACGACGGGCCAAAAGGCCACCATGCACAACAGGGTGCAGCGTTTTAACCCGACCATCCATCATCTCAGGAAAGCCTGTCATATCGGCCACATCGCGCACGTCTAGCTCTGCATCGCGCAGCGCCTTGGCAGACCCGCCAGTCGACAACAGTTCGACCCCACGGGCGGCAAGCGCCTTACCTAGATCAAGCAATCCAGCTTTGTCAGATACAGAAAGAAGGGCGCGGCGCAGTGGTGCAAGGTCGGTCATGTGATCCCCCAAGAATCAATCTTCATTTGGGTCCATCAGGTCGTCAGTGACCAGATCACGCACACCTTCGGGCGTATCTTGGGCCTTGGCCAACGACCAGCGGACGCGCGTCGCATATGCCATTGTGCGCCCAGATAAAACCACCTGCTGGCTCGGACGGGGCTTTAATCGGCCATTTTCCAAATAAACTGACGGTTCAAGCGACATTTCAGCGTGTCCATCGTGGCGAAGTATCCAAATCTCTCCAGATTTGAGCGCCAATGAGATTGCAGCGCCACCCATATCAATTGTGGCATCCACGTCAGGATGCAAATGAAACCGCACCGAATAGTGAACGCCTTGCAGGGCGGTTTGATCCAGAGCGGCGTCAAATTTCGCCTTGTCAGCTTCAAGCAGCGTGGTCAGTAGATCTTCGCCTACCATGCCGCGCCCATCCACGGCCAAATCGATTGTGCGGGCGTGCGTCAACCCGTGGGTGCCGCGATATCCATCATGTGACAGCTCTAATCTGCGCCCATCATGCAGGCTTGAAAAATGCGCCTGAACGAACTGTTGCACATCAACCAGCAGTTCTTGTCGTGCGGTGTTTAACCTGCTTGGCGGGCCAAGACGGGACGATGAATATCCTTCGAGGCAAACGGCGCTGTGCGACGGTGTGGCCCGACCAGCGCGCCGCCATTCCTCGCCAAACGAGCGACCCGATCCGCAGCTTACGATTACGGGACGGCGGCCTGATGTGACCTCAATCGCAAGTGTGCTGGCATGCGCATTGATCGATTCTGCCCCCGTCGGCGGGGCTGCGGCATCCATCACAATGGTCGTGCGTCCAGCGCTAAGACGGGCAAACCCCATATGCGGACCCTCACCCGCACGCGTCTTATCACCACTAGCGACCAAGGCATGATCCAAGCGACCAATAAGACCGCGGCCACCGCCGTGGAAACGGGCCAAGCCGCCATCCGCATGCCGCAAGGCGCGCAACGTCGGGGCAATGCGGGCAATCGCGGTCAGGATCGGCGCAGGCGGTTGGCGGTTCATTTTGGTCAATGCTTGCACGGTCAACGTGAGCAATGTCAGCACCTCAAGCAATTCTTCGGGGTTGCGGGTCAAAATTCCGCCTGTGTCATCAATTTCACAGGCACAATCGTGGGCCAACGCCTTAACGGCAAGATCGACGTGTTCTTCCATGCCCTCTAGCGAAAGACCTGCGTAGATCATCCCTGTCAGTGCCTCAAATCGAGGCAAGCCACGTTGGGATGTTTTCCAGCGGCGCGATAGAAAAATTGTCTGTTGCCCGAGTGAGCGGTAAAACGCCACGCTCGCCTCTTTTTCTTGGCCGCGCAGTAGGAAAAACCCGTGTTGTATCCAGCGAATTAGACGGCGACCAACCAAATCAGGGGTCCAGCCCGCGCCGCGCCCACGGCCATAGTGCACTATCCAATCTGCGACCCAATCCTGCGCGCAGGCCCGCGCCTTTGCATCGCCAACAGCGGCCAAATCATCAAGCCACGCGAAGCCCTGCAGTTCTTCGGCAACAACGGGGTTATCAGGCACGATCTCCCAAATCGACGCATCTTTGGCCTCTGTCAGGGCACCAGAAAACAGGAAATTGCCCGCAACGAGCTGGCGACCACGGGCGAAATGACCGATGGTTTTTGGCTCTGGCTGGCTGACAAATCTGGTCGCAGGACGCGCACGGCTGGCAGCACGCGCATGAACACGGTGCATGAAATGCGTAGCGCCAGCGCGCCATGTCTGCGGTCTTGCCACGATACTGCTGCCTTCGACTTCGCGCTGATGCGCTGTGTTATTGCAGCTATCTTAGGGCGCTAAGACGGCTTTGTCAGTACCGCAATATAGAAACCGTCCATGCCGCCCATTTCTGGCCAATAATCAGGGCGCAGACGCAGGCCACCTTCAAAGGTTGTCCAATCAGGATCAATGCCAGCGCGGTCTGTCGCGGTGCGGTCCACAGTCAGGCCTGGATGACGCTCTAGCGCCTCTTCGACCTGCACTTCGCCTTCGTCAGGCAGCAATGAACAGGTACAAAATACCAGCTTACCGCCCGGCTTTAGCAGGGTCAGGGAATGGTCGATCATAGCTTCTTGTTGGGCGATCAAATCGGCGAATTCTGTGCCGTCTTTGGCATAGGGCAAATCGGGGTGACGGCGAATGGTGCCCGTCGCGGAACACGGTGCATCCAGCAGAACGGCATCATATTGGCCCGTCAGATCGAACGCATCTGCGACTTGCAGGTCAGCCTTTAGTTTCACACGAGATAGATTTTCATCCACGCGCCCCATGCGGGTTTTGGAAATATCCACCGCAGTGACCACAGCACCAGCCGCAGCCAATTGCATGGTTTTCCCACCCGGAGCGGCGCAAATATCCAGAACGGTCATGCCCTTTGTCGGGGCAAGCATCTGCACGGGGATGGCAGCGGCCACATCTTGGACCCACCATTCACCTGCCTCAAATCCAGCAAGGCTACTGACCTGACCCGCATTTGGCACGCGCACCGACCCTGTCGGCAAAACAAAACCGTCGACCGCAGCAGCCAAAGCCGCCGGATCACCTTTTGGTGTCAAATCAAGCGGCGCGCCTGCAAAATGCGCGGCGTCCATTGCGTCCATCGGCTTGCGACCCCACGCGGCAACCAACGGCTGGCGTAACCAACCGGGCATCAGCGGGACGTTACGTTTATGCCAAGCATCAGGGCCCTCGGCTGCAATTTTCCGCAGCACGGCGTTGACCATACCCTTAAACGAATGGGTGTTCTTATTCTGCGATGTGATCTCGACATAAGCGTTCACCACGCCGTGGGCTGCCTCGCCACCGGTCAATTCAATCACCCCAAGACGCAGGGCATTCATGACGTTTTCTGGCGGGGCCTTTTTCAAATATGGCTTAAGCATCCGGTCAGCGCGGTCCAACCCACGCAACGCATCGGTGGTCAAACGCTGGGCGCGGGCACGGTCCGCTGGCTCCAGATGATCCAACGCACCCCCGCCGATTAGCTCTGACAACAGGCGGCCGTCCTCAAAAATCTGATCCATCAGATAATGCGCGGCGCGGCGCGGTGGCAGACCTGTTTTGCTCATGGGGAATCCCTTGTTTTCACTGCCGCTCGGGATATATCAATCAAACCGATCCCACAAGGAGCCGCCCTAATGACAAAAGACATGCCCGATGCGGCGAAACGCGCCTTGGCCGAAGCCGATGAGCGACGCAAAAAAGCCGGCGATGTTGCATTGCCAAAAGAACTTGGCGGACGCGACGGCCCCGAAGCCGTGCGCTATGGCGATTGGGAGAAAAAGGGCATCGCCATCGATTTCTAATCGGCGATGGACAACGCAGGCCCATGGCGCAAAACTGACGCAACTGCATTAAGGGGCCACGCCATGAAACTCGACATCAATCCATTCACCCACGCGATCAATGCGGGAACCAAGCAAATCGGTCTTTGGATCACCCTCGCTGACGGGCTTGCCGCTGAAGTTGTGGCGGGGTCTGGTTACGATTGGGTCGTTGTCGACACCGAGCATTCGCCTGGTGACGGGCTAGACACAGCGGCGCAACTACAAGCGTTCGCAGGGACAAACACAACCGCACTTGTACGCCCTGCTTGGAATGACGCCGTGCTGATCAAACGAGCGTTGGACCTTGGGGCCAAAGGCCTCGTGATCCCGATGATCCAATCGGTTGAGGAAGCAAAGCAAGCCATCGCCGCAACGCGCTATCCACCTCACGGCATTCGCGGTGTTGCTGGCGGCACGCGGGCCACGAATTTCGGACGGATCACTGATTATTATGACCGCATAGACACCGAACTGACCGTCATCTTGCAGCTTGAAACCGCAGCGGCGATTGGCTGTGCGACTGAAATCGCCGCCCTTGATGGGGTCGACGGGATCTTCTTTGGGCCTGCCGACATCGCCGCAGACATCGGACATTTGGGCAACCCGATGCACGAAGACGTCTGGGCATTGATCAAGCCCGCAGCTGCCAAATTGCGAGCGATGGGCATGCCCTGTGGCACGCTGGTTTTGAACACGGAATTTGCAGCGGATCTGCTGAACAACGGTTTCATATTCGTAGCAACAGGCACCGATGCATCCGCATTCGCGCAGGCTGTTGACGGGCTTTTGGCGCAGGTCAAAGACGGCTTGACGGATTAGCCCCGCGCGCGACTTGGCGGTTGGCCAAATTTGCGTGCGAAATCACGGCTGAAATGGGTCGGGCTTTCGTACCCCACGGCATAGCTGACTGCGGACACTGACCCGTCCTGCGTCCGCAACAAATCGCGCGCAGCAATCAGGCGGACGTCCTTGATATACTGCAGCGGAGTCGTGCCAGTGATGTGTTTAAAGTGGGTATGAAACGACGACGGGCTCATGCCAACATCTGCAGCCAATGGGTTAATCGCAATCTGTGACCCGTACCGCGCACGGATCACGCCAATCGCCTTGGCGACGCGGCTGGCATGGCTATCCACTGTCATCAGATCGCGCAGCATGGCGCCCATATCGGACATCAACAAACGATAGCGGATTTCTTGCAAAATCTGCGGTCCCAGCACGGCTGCATCCAAAGGATTTTCAGCCAGCGCCATATATCGACCCAACACGTCAATCACACTTTTGTCCGGCGTTTTGACCAACAAAGGGATCGTATCCCGTGACGGCGGCAGATGGTCTGCGACCTGTTCGTAAAGGCCGCGCAAAAGGCGCAAGTCCAGCTGCAAAACCAGTGCCAGATAGGTCTGGGTCGGGTCCACGCCAATGATTTTTGACCGGACAGGCACATGATGACTGACCAACAACGCATCACCTGCGGTGGGGCGCGCGCAATGATCGCCGGACCACGTTTCCTTTGCGCCGCGCAGGATAAGACAGATCACAGGGCTATACATTGTTGCCTCAAAATCCGTCGGCACCGCCTTTTCCAATACAAACGCATTGGGCAGCGTGGGCTGCGCGGCGCGGGCATAGGTCTCACAAACTGGGATCAGGCTGTGCATCGCAATCAGTCTCCAAATGTCTGGGACAGACTTAGCTGGCCAAATCCACGCTGACACGCATTTTCGTGATGATTTGTAGGAATTGATAGGTTTGGCGCAGGATACGGCAGTTACACTTACGCGAACTCACATAATTTGAATGAAATACATGCATTAGGAGTAGGCAATGACCATTACCCAAGACACGTTTCGCCTTAACGACACAACACAAATACCTGCGGTGGGGTTTGGGACTTATCTGATCGATAGCGCAGATGCGGCGGCGACTGTCGCGACCGCCATTGAAATCGGCTATCGGCATATCGATACCGCTGCAGCCTATGGAAACGAGGCTGAAGTCGGCAAAGGCATCGCGCGCGGGTACAAAGCCGCTGGGATCACGCGCGCCGACATCTTTGTGACCGCAAAACTATGGCCCGGGAATCCGGCATGGGGGGATGCCCCCAAAGACGGTGCCGCGACGGCCGCTGCGTTTGACGATAGCCTGATCAAGCTTGGCATCGACTATGCCGATCTTTACCTGATCCACGCGCCTTACGGCGGTGACCTTCGGCTGATGCAATGGCGCGCGCTGCTTGACTTGCAATCCGCAGGCAAGGCACGCGCAATTGGGGTCAGCAATTTTAACGTCACACATTTGGACGAGATCAAGAATGCAGGCCTGCCGATGCCAGATGCCAACCAAATCGAGTTGCATCCATGGGCGCAGAAACCCGAATTTCTTAGCTATATGATCGCAAATGAAATTGCGCCGATCGCCTATAGCAGCCTCGTGCCGCTGTCGACGTGGCGCACACAAGATGGACAAGCCAGCGCGAAAACAGATGACATGAAAGCCAGTTCTGCAGCGTTTGCATCTATGGCCGCCAAATACGGGGTCAGTGAAGCGCAGTTGCTTTTGCGGTGGGGTGTCCAGAATGGTTTTGCTGTCTTGCCAAAATCCATGAACGCAGACCGCATGCGATTGAACATTGACCTAAGCGGGTTTGAAATAGACGCCGCGGATCTGGCCCGCATAAAAACGATGGACTGCGGTCATGGCGTTGCTTGGGCGTCCGGCGATCCAAGTCTTGCAGAGTAGTCGATAAAGACAAAAATGCCCGCCAAACTGGCGGGCATTTCCGTATTAGCGTGACATGTGCGGCAGTTAGCGGCGCAGGCCCAAACGTTTGATCAGGTCCTGATAACGGGCCTCATCTTTGCCGCGCGCATAATCCAGCAGCTTACGACGCAGAGCAACCATTTTCAAAAGACCACGACGACCGTGGTTGTCTTTTTTGTGGGTCTTGAAGTGCTCTGTCAGGGTGGCGATGCGGGATGACAGGATCGCAACTTGAACTTCGGGCGAACCAGTGTCGCCTTCTTTCGTTGCGAATTCTTTCATTACGCGTGCTTTTTCTTCAGTAGTAATCGACATCGGGGTCTCCTAGTCTAAGGGTTGATGGCGCGATCCGGGATGTCGTCCAGAAAAGGCCCATGGAGTATCCGCCCAAAGGGATTCCCTGTGCGGATGGCTGCGTTTAAGACAGTAACGTCAAAAAGAAAAGGATTTTGTCTAGACGTGCCGCCAGGTCAAACTGCTGTCAGCAAAATAGGCACACTGGCCAAGTCCAGCGCGGCGTGCCCTGCAAAGGTGGCGACGATTTCACCGTCAGCAAACAGTCGAACCCCATCGTCGGTATCTTCGAACCGCAATGTCGGGGCTGTCGTCAATGCATCATACGTCACTTCGATTGTATCTTCATCAAGATTGAAGTCGTCTACATAGGCGTTGAAATCACTGCTAAACCCAAACAGATCGGACCCAGTGCCGCCGTTCAAATGATCACCAATACCAGCGAGCAGCACATCGTCACCCGCACTGCCGTTCAGGTAATCCATCGCGCCATCATCGTCGCGACCATCCAGCAGATCATCGCCAGACCCACCAAACAGAACATCAGCACCATTGCCGCCAATCAACGTGTCATTTCCCAGATATCCCTGAAGCGCGTCGTTGCCGTCACCGCCTTGCAGAATATCCGTGCCGTCACCACCGATCATCGCATCGTCGCCAGTTCCACCGAACATCATATCGTCACCGACATGGCCGAAAAGCGCGTCATCGCCACCGCCGCCAATGATCACGTCGTCGCCGCGCCCACCATGCAATTCATCATCGCCATCACCGCCGTCGATCGTGTCATTGCCGTCCTCGGCATCAATCAGGTCATCACCGCCAGCAGTGACAATGTCATCATCACCGTTACCTGAAAATATAATGGCATCATCACTCGATTGAACAGACGCACCCTGCACGCTACCATCAAGAATGGCGTCCAAGCTTACGATTTCTGGTTCTTTACCAGTATCGGTCGATGTATCGTCTTCGGTGTCGTCGCCAAAGCCGAAGTCCGCGCCGGTAAACATAACCGCCGACAGTGCCAGGCTAAATAATCCAAGTATCGCAAACATCGCGCATCTTCCGCAAATCAAGGTCGCCCCAACCCAAGCCACAGATGTAGCACGTAGGGTCTGCTGGATGGATTAATTCGCAGCGAATGGTTAACGGCCAGTGAAATACGGGACGAATGCATCCAGAACGCTTGCGGGATTTTCTTCCATCACAAAATGCCCACTGTCGCAGCTGGAATCAGTTACGTCGTCACACCAGCGCTTCCAAAGTTCGGCAGGTTTTGTCGTCTGTGCCGGAAATCCCGACCTCGCCCACAAGAAATGCAGCGGTGCCTTGATTTTTCGACCAGCAGCGCGGTCAGCCTCGTCCAATGCTTTGTCAAACGTCGCACCAGCGCGGTAGTCGGCGCACATCGCATGCAATCGGGCGGGGTCTTGGGCCTGCGCGCGATAGCTGGCCAATGCATCCGGCGCAAAAACGTCCAGCGATTTAGCGAGGTTCCAGCCGGAAAGCGTCCAATCGATATAGCCCACAGGGTCAGCCCCTATCATGCGCTCTGGCAAGGGGGCAGGTTGCGCAAGAAACGTCCAGTGGTAGGCCTTCATCGCGATATTGGCATCCCAATTGGCCCAAAAATCCCCCGTCGGGACGATCTCGATTATGCCCAGACGGTCTATCCTATCAGGGTGATCCAACGCGAACCGGTATGCGACGCGCCCGCCGCGGTCATGTCCAAGGATATGTGCAGATGGCAGGCCCAGCGCTTCCATCATGGCCACGATATCCGCCGCCATCTGACGTTTGCTATAGGTCGTATGATCGGCGTCATCCGCTGGTGCGTCGCTGTCGCCATACCCGCGCAGATCAGGGATGATCACGTCGAAATGTTCGGCCAGTGTCGGGGCAACTGAGGCCCAACAATGGTGGTTCTGCGGATACCCGTGCAGTAAGATCAGCGGATGGCCTTTGCCGGCACGGTGAACAGACAAACGGACATCGCCACATTGGACAGTGGACTGGGTGAAACCTTGGATCATGTGTGCTCCCATAAGGCTGGCTGTTGGATATAGGCGATGTAAAGCGGGTGCTTTGGATGGCCGTGTTTGGTCAGGCCAAGGGAGTATATGAGATGGGGCGTTTGTCGCAGCATCGCTTCGACCTGCGGGCCGCGGTCACGGTGCACCCCGTGGGTGCCCCATGCGGCAATAACGGTGTCGGCCCAATCAGCACCCGCCCGAATTGTCGCGTCATTTTCTGGGCCAACCGGATCGGCTGCGGCCCGCATATTGCGCGGATCGGTGTCGCGCCACGCAAAGATATTCGTCACCCGAAATGCACCAAACCCAAGCGCGCGAGAGCGCCGCTCGCAGCGTTCAACAGTTGGGTCGTTCTGGATTTCGGTGGCAGTGGACGGATTGAGCATAACAAACAAGGCGCGTTTGCCGGTGTCATCCCAGACCCGTGTGAGCGCATAGCGATAGCGTTCGCAATCAGAATAGATCGCGGTGGAACGGGACAAAAGCGTGTCGTGGGTGCGTGTGATCATATGCGGACCCTATGCAAAGGGATGACGGGTTAAAACCCATCCTACACATGTCAGTACCCGCGGCGCTCGTAGGATGGGTTTTAACCCATCTGTGGCGGTACAAACACGCGGGACGGATACAATTCACCGCTCCGGTAATTACCAACAGCGACGGCTTGACCATCATGGCTTGCCCAGACCTCTTGGTCATAATCCAAACCGCTGGCGATCACGGGTGCCGCATTGCCGTTGCGCAGCTTCACAAGGCTCGACGCCGGACAGCTAACTTTCTCCAGATCAACCAACCCAAGTTCAAGTGGTCGAATATGCGCATCCAACTCTGGCGTTCTGGCCAGTTCTTCCACGCGGTCCAGCGTGATCCCATCAGTTGCATCAAATGGCCCAGACCAAGTCCGACGCAGTTTCAGCACATGACCATAGCACCCAAGCGCAGCACCCAAATCGCGCGCAATCGAGCGCACATAGCCGCCTTTACCGCATGTCATCTCAAGCACCACATGATCCGCGTCAAGGCGGTCAATCAGCAGCAGTTCCTCAACCCACAGATCACGGGCAGCCAGATCCATCTCTTCGCCATCGCGGGCCTTTTTATACGCACGCACGCCGTCAACTTTGACCGCGGAAAACTGTGGGGGAACCTGCCGGATATCACCAACAAATGGGCTGAGCGCGGCTTTAATCTGTTCGTCCGTAGGACGAATATCTGACGTAGAAATCACTTCACCTTCGGCATCGTCCGTGTTCGTGGCTTGGCCCAACCGCACAGTAAACGTGTAACACTTCAACGCGTCGGTAATGTAGGGAACCGTCTTGGTGGCCTCGCCCAGCGCAATCGCCAACACACCTGTGGCTTCGGGGTCAAGCGTACCCGCATGGCCCGCCTTCTTGGCATCCAGCGCCCAGCGCACCTTATTGACGACGGCGGTCGATGTGATGCCCGCAGGCTTATCCACGATCACCCAGCCAGAAATGTCGCGTCCCTTGCGTTTGCGTCCCATGTGTCACCTTATTTGCATATCAGATTGGCCTGCTAGCGGGCCTAGGTCCGTGCGTCAACTACTCGACGACACCAACAATCGGACCAAGCCGGAAACCAGCGTCGGATCGACCAAGGTTCGGGGCGTGCAGGCGGGACACCTTGCCGTCGAAATACAGCGCATTTGGCGTGCGCAAAACATCGCGGAAAAACACGCCAAACGCGTGGAAATTCACAACATCATTTGAAATGACAAACATCGCGGTGGTCCCATCATCACTGGTGCCAACACCGTTACGAATATACTTGGATGTGCCGTCGGGCAAAAATCGAGGATGCAACGCGCCATCAATCACCAGCATCGGACCGGACTGTGTGGCATCGCGACAAACCGGTGCCTCATCTACAAACCGCAGCGTCTCGTATACCCGCGCATCAGCGTCATTGATGCAAAGCACGCCATTCGGCAGCAGCCCAAAATTTCCAGGACCGGCGTTCGGGACAATGCGCATAGCCTGCACACCGTTTTGCACGAAATGGCCAACAGGCGCGCGATCATCGTGGTACATGCCAGCGTTCATCGCAAACGCCAATTGGGTGTCACCCAACGTGTCATCAATATTGCGAAAGTTGCCTAGGATATGGCCATCGTCGTCGCGCAAGAAGAGCCGCAAATCCTCGACCGCAACATCAACGGTGCAAACAGTATACCTGTTGCCAGCGCTTGTCATATCTTCGCAGGTGACTGCGGCAGCTGAACTGGCCCAAAACAGGGCCAAAACAACCCAGCGGATCAATCGTCCAAATCCTGCTTTACATGGCCCTCGGCCAGCAAGGCGGCAGTGGCATCCATCTGATCAAACGTGCCATCAATCTCGAACCGCAATTCAGGAGCATGCTTCATAGAGCCACCTTTGACGACCAAATGGCGGATCTCATAGCGGTTGCGACGCACAGCCGACAACGCCTCTTCCTTTTGGTTCCCGCCAAGCGGCAAGATAAAGACGGTGGCGATCCGCAGATCAGGCGACATGCGCACCTCGCCCACGGTAATCATGAACTTTGACAGCTCTGGGTCGTGGACCTCGCCGCGTTGCAAAATTGACGATAAGTCACGGCGGATCATCTCACCGACCTTGAGCATACGTTGTGTGGGCGCGCGCCCGTCGCGTGATGTGTTTTTAGCCATGTGGTGCATGTATGCGGTTCAAGGGATTTTGCCAAGCGGGGGTTTTTAGCGGCGGGAATATCGGCGTCGCGCGCTTGGCGACGGTGTAATCTCTTGCCGTCATCGTGAAATGCTGCAATTTTTCGATATATAACAATGGTGGAACACCAAAATGCCAGACATAGCCCGAACAGCCCACCAAATGATCTCAGGGATGACGCCGGTTTTACAGCCCGGAGTTTTCGTTTTAATCACAACGGATGACCCCGCCCTTGTCGCTTCGCTATCTCCGAACGCAATTTCAACGTTCAGGGAACAAGAGGGAATGTCGTTGCTGATCCCTGTCGCACTGGCAAAAGAATCGCTGCTAAATACGGACCACCCGATGCGATGCATCACGCTCAACGTGTTTTCTTCACTAGACGGTGTGGGACTAACTGCGGCTGTGTCATCCGCACTTGGGGACAGTGGTATTGCGTGCAACATGGTTGCCGCATTCCACCACGATCACGTCTTTTTGCCGGCGGAAATGTGCGATCGAGCGATGGAGGTTCTACTATCACTGCAGAACCAAGCAGCCAAACACGGCTCATGAAAAACGTGATTGTCGCCCGCGCTGCGCGCGCTGCGTGACGACGGCGTAACCAACATCGGCCTATCGCCCACGGCATACCATTTCGCCCCCTCGCATCTTCCTAAATACTCACCTATTCCCCCCCCTCCCCAAACCGCCTATACCGCTGCAAAAGCACACGCAGGAGACACCCCATGACAAACACGCCCGGTATTGTAATCACTGGCGGCTCTGGCCGGATGGGGCAGATGTTGATCAATCAGGTCACGGCGTCCGACCTCTGCAACCTTGTTGGCGTGTTGGAACGGACGGGGCACCCTTGGGTTGGGCGCGATATAGGTGAAGCCATGGGCGGCGCTGCAATCGGGATCACCGTCACCGACGACGCGTTGGAGGCCTTCGCAAAAGCCCAAGCCGTCATCGACTTTACCGGACCCGAAGCCACGGTCGCTTTCGCAGGGCTGGCAGCCCAAGCACGCGCGGTGCATGTGATCGGCACCACCGGACTGTCTGACGACGACCTGAAGGCAATTAACGCCGCAGCGCGCCATGCGGTTATCGTGCGGGCGGGAAACATGTCGCTGGGCGTGAACCTACTTGTGAAACTGACCCAGAAAGTCGCGGCAGCGCTGGACGCAGACTTCGATATCGAAATCATCGAGGCGCATCACAACCAAAAGGTCGACGCACCGTCGGGGACGGCCCTGATGCTGGGACAAGCAGCCGCAGCCGGTCGCGGGGTTGACCTTGTTGATGTGCGCGACAGCGGACGCGACGGCATCACCGGTGCGCGCCAACGCGGCGATATCGGGTTCACCGCGATCCGTGGCGGCGACATTGTGGGCGACCACGACGTGCTGTTTGCAGCGATGGGCGAACAAATCACACTGCGGCACCGCGCCACCGATCGGGCCGTATTCGCACGTGGCGCGCTCAAGGCCGCGCTCTGGGGTCAAGACAAAGCCCCCGGCGAGTACGATATGATGGATGTGCTTGGTCTTTAAGAAAAAGTGAACCAAACGGGCTGTGTCTACGTTAAAAGGGTAACCCTTTTGACAGGAGCCGCCCAATGCGCCACCTCATCCTTGCGCTTACCTTGATCCTTACCCCCGCGATGGCGTTGGCCTATGAACGGGTCAGCGACCAGCAATCGTTTGTTGCGCTGATATCAGGCAAAACCCTGTCCAACCAGCTTTATGGGGTCAGTCTGAACGTCTCAGCAAACGGCAGCATCGCAGGCAAGGCTTGGGGGGCGGACATCACGGGCAATTGGGCATGGAACAATGGGTTCTTTTGTCGGGACATGACATGGGGCGACAATTTCGTCGGCTACAACTGCCAACTGGTCGAAGTCCGCGGCGGCAACGAATTGCGGTTCACATCGGACCAAGGCACAGGTGACAACGCGTCGTTTAAGCTGCGCTAGGATCCAGCCCGCTGCTCAGCCAACGTCCGCCGGATCGTCAAACCTAGAAACACCAACGCCAAAAGCGTCGCAATTGTTGGCCCGACGCTTCCTGCTAAAACCAGAACCACCACCGAAATCACAAATGTAATCGCCACAGCGTTTGCGCAGATTACGCGCGTCCGGACGAACATCATCATCAGACCACCAATCACTTGCACCGCGCCAAAAATAACAAGCAGTGGATTTGTGAAACCATATTCACCAAAGAACATCACATCCTGCGGCATCAACATAATCTTGGTGACACCCGAAGAAACGGCCAAAAACACCAAAACGGCCAATATAACGATCTGCGGTACTTTCATCTTCGCTCTCCAATTAGTTTTACTGTGCAATCTTCTTTGGTCTACATTACTAACTGGCTTGGCCAAAGGGTGTAAAGTGACGCCAAAGGCAACGAACGGCGCGCCGTTCTGATACGTTTGGAGGCTAGACGATGGATGAGGTGATATTTTTCACCGGCCAACAAGAGTTGACCGATTGGCTGGAAAATCATGCTGACGCGCACGAACTTTGGGTGGGCTACTTCAGGAAAAGCACGGGGCGCGCAAGCCTGACGTGGTCGTCCTCAGTCGATGTCGCACTTTGTTATGGCTGGATCGACGGCATCCGCAAAACCATTGACGATCAGAGCTATAAAATCCGGTTTACGCCGCGCAAATTAAAAAGCGTGTGGAGCGCGGTGAACGTCAACAAGGTCAAGGAACTCATCCCGCTTGGCATGATGAAACCAGCGGGGCTGCACGTCTATAACAACCGCTCCGACACAAAAGGCTATACCTCTGACGACCGAAATGTACCCCTGTCCATCGCATTCAAGGCGCAAATCAAGGCAAACCAAGCGGCTTGGCAATTCCTAACCAACTTAGCACCATCCTACAGGCGTGATCCAATCTGGTGGGTCATGAGCGCCAAGAAACAAGAAACCCAACTCAAAAGACTTGGCATATTGATTGCGTCATCCCAAGCAGGGCTGAAAATACCAACACTGCGCAAGAAAACTTAGATTTTACCGACTGAGGACAACCTCTGCTGCACAACGCGCAAAAACCCGCTCTCCGTGTGATATACTAATTTGATCAATGTCCGCCTGGAGCCCAATTTGATTTTCTCGCTGCATGTTCTCGCAGCGTGGAAAATACTGCGTCAGCGTAAAATTCGGTGCTGCCGCGCGGCGGGAAAACCAGCCATTCGTGCAGAGTGCAGCAGGGATCGCATTCACAGAATGTTGCAGGTTTCTCGGAAACACTTGATGACGCACCAGCGGCGAAGCCGACATTAGTTTTTAGGCTATAATACGTCGTCAGCGCTGTGTTGATGTTTGGGCAGGAGGGTTGGATGAAGAGCAAATCATGCCAAGAGTTCAACTTCCCGCCGTCACCCTAAAACGCAGAGCCTGGAATAAAGGTCGCCTCGTCGGGCAAAAGCGCCCGCTTCTGCCCAAACAGGTCTGGGCCGTCCGCGCTCGCCTCGAACTAGCGGGTAATCTCCGCGATCTCGCATTGTTCAACGTTGCAATCGATAGCAAGTTGCGCGGTTGCGACTTGGTCTCGCTCAAAGTTACAGATCTTGTTAGGGACGACAGAATTCGTGAACGCGTGTCCGTCGTTCAAAGTAAAACGAACAAGCCTGTGCAGTTTGAACTGGCTGAAAACACGCGAGAAACTGTGACCAACTGGATCAAGTCTCCGGAAATGATCGGGTGCCAGTTCTTGTTTCCGAGCCGATTTCATGACCGGCCGCACATCTCAGCACGCCAGTATGGGCGCTTGGTTCGGGATTGGGTTGTCTCGATTGGCTTGGAACCTAGTAGCTACGGCACCCATTCTATGCGCCGAACGAAGGTGGCGGAAATTTATCGCAAGACAGGCAGCCTGCGTGCTGTTCAGCGTCTTCTTGGTCACACAAAAGCTGATAACACCGTCAGATATTTGGGGGTCGAGCTCGAAGACGCGCTGAGCATTGCAGAAAGAATTGATATCTGAGAATTCTGACGAACGGTTGGAGCCGTTCGTCATTTCGAAGCGGTCGTGATCGTTTGATACTTCCGACAGCAGCGCTGCGCCCATAGTGTAGATTTGCTATGTCGCAGCGAAGGTCCGGTTTCGGGGGCGCTGATGAGTTGGTATATTTCGATGGATTTCTCGCAAAATTCAGATGAATTTTCTGAATAATTTCGTCTGATCGAACATATCTTCAAGGGTTTCCATCCGTTCTTTGGTTTCGTCCCAATTCAAAGTTTGAACCAACGAAATCATCGTTTCAATCAATAGCATTGTCGTAGCCGCAGAATCCCATGCTGAGGGGACAATGATGCGACAACTCAGGCTGATATCAGCAAGTTGATGTACCGGCGACCGCCATTGATCTGTGAAAAGTATGATTTTGGCCCCTCTGGCCCGCGCCATTTCGGCCAATTTAAGGGTATTATTTTCATATCTGCGCACATCAAAAATGACAAAGACATCCCCCTCCTTGGCGTTCAACAGGTAGTGGGGCCACGTGTTTGAGGTGGATTGCACATGGGTCACGTCCGCGCGGATGACCTGCATGTGCATGAAGAAATACTCAGCCAAGGTATGCGTGATGCGCCCACCGACAATATACAGATGGCGCGTTTGAGTTGCGACAAGATCGCAAGCTTCGTCAAAGGCTTTTGGGTCAATTTGGCCAAGGGTCAGACGAATGTTATCGATGACCGCATCAGTAAATCGGTTCAGCAGATGTTCTGATGGTGCCGCTTCTGCCCAAGTGTCGTGTTTGGCGATCGGGTTCTTGACCCTAGCGCGCAGTTCTTCGCGCAGTTCAGCCTGAAAATCAGCGTACCCTTTATACCCTAATTTTTGCACCATTCGTGCAACCGTCGGGGCAGAGACATTCGCCCCTTTCGCCAGCGCCGCTAATGGACCAAGGCCAGATGCCGGATAATTTTCGAGAATCGAAAGCGCTAATTGCCGCTCTGCACGGGTCAAATTGTCCAACTCTTGTTGGATTCGATCAGATATCGTTTGCGACGCTTGGTTCATCTAACGCTCCATTTTGTTTTTTTTAACAAGAAGTTTAGCTCTGTAATATTTTATAACAAAAACATTGACAATTACCGTCTATCAGAAGCACCTTTAGATCAAGGAGTTTGAATGAAACACACATTAACTACATCAACAGAAGGCTATGTATCAGCCTTCAACCCGATGGGAACATCACCCGTTGTTGTGGTTTGTGAACATGCGACCAACTTCATTCCAAGCGCCTACAACAACCTTGGCTTGGTTGACGGTGCCTCAGAAAGCCATGCCGCTTGGGACCCCGGCGCACTTGCCGTCGCCAAAGGTTTGTCGGACCGTTTGAACGCAAAACTTGTTGCTTCCGGCGTGTCCCGCCTTGTCTACGATTGCAATCGCCCTCCCTCAGCACCGGATGCCATGCCGCACCAAAGCGAGGCGATCAAAGTTCCCGGGAACGTGTGCCTAACCGCGGCACAACGGCAGGACCGTGTTGATGAATTCTATGAGCCGTTTCGGGCGGCCCTTGCTGAGGCGATTGCCGCAACATCTACGCCGGTTATCGTGACGATACACAGCTTCACCCCAACCTATCACGGCAAGAAAAGATCCGTCGAAATTGGCGTTTTGCACGACAGTGACGCGCGGCTTGCCGATGTTATGCTTGAGACAGCCTCCCAATTCACCGATACTTTGGTCTTACGGAATGATCCCTACGGGCCAGAGCATGGCGTCATGCATACGCTAAAAGAACACGCACTTGCGAACGAGTTTTTGAATGTGATGTTGGAAGTGCGCAACGACCTCATTCGAGACACCCAACAGCAAGACGATATGGCCGATTGCATTGCCAGTTGGTTGGAGGACGCACTTGTCCGCCTAAGTGTCGAAGGGGCCGTCACATGTCAGGTGTGATGCGCGGATTTATAAGCACAGTCGATGCCGTGAATTACCGCATTGGTCGTGTCGCAATGTACGGTATTTTTGTTCTCATGGGCATTTTGCTGTGGTCATCGATCAGCAAGACGTTTTTCTTGCCGTCGCTGTGGACGCTTGAGATGGCGCAGTTTGTGATGGTTGCCTATTACATTCTGGGTGGTCCCTACTCGATCCAACTTGGGTCCAACGTGCGGATGGATTTGCTGTACGGTGAATGGAGCCAGCGTAAGAAGGCATGGTTTGATTTGTTCACTGTGCTGTTCTTGATCTTCTATCTTTGCGTACTGCTTTACGGTGCTGTCAGCTCAACCGCCTATTCGCTGGGGTACTGGGGAACCGAACCGTTTTCATACTTTGGCGGACTTGTCACAGGAGCCGAGGAGGTTGGTCGATTGGAAAGATCATCCACCGCTTGGCGCCCCTACATGTGGCCCATCAAAGCAATCATGATTTTAGGAATGTTCCTGATGCTCCTGCAATGTATCTCCGAGCTGCTCAAAGACGTGTTACGTCTCAAAGGTGAAACTGTCTGATGTCGTATGAATTAATCGCTACACTGATGTTTTCATCCATGATGCTGATGTTGCTGACCGGACAACGCGTGTTCGGGGCCATCGGGTTTATTGCTGTGGTCGCCGCATTGCTGCTTTGGGGTGACAAAGGCGGCTTTGACATTGGATTTTCGGCGGCTATGAAGCTGATGAAATGGTATCCCCTTCTGACGCTGCCTATGTTCATCTTCATGGGCTACGTGCTCTCTGAGAGTAAGATCGCGGACGATCTGTATAAGATGTTCCACGTTTGGATGGGCGGCCTACGGGGCGGCCTCGCCATTGGCACAATTGGATTGATGGTCCTAATTTCCGCCATGAACGGTCTAAGTGTGGCGGGCATGGCCATCGGGTCCACCATTGCGCTGCCTGAACTTTTGAAACGCGGCTATGACAAACGAATGGTCACGGGCGTGATCCAAGCAGGGTCCAGTTTGGGCATCCTTGTGCCGCCGTCTGTTGTGCTTGTCTTATACGCGATGATCGCACGCCAACCTGTTGGGCAGTTGTGGCTTGCCGGGGTCATTCCGGGCCTGATGATGGCCAGCCTGTTCATCATCTATATCATTGTGCGCTGCCGTATTAACCCAAGCCTCGGACCTGTCCTTCCGCTTGAAGAGCGTGACATTCCGCGCGCTGAGAAACTGCGCTTGTTGCGGGCTGGGCTGCTGCCGGTTGGCATCTTTGCCGTGATGATGGTGCCTTTCGTGAATGGTTGGACGTCGCTTGTCGAAAGCTCGGCCATTGGAGCGATTGCTGCGTTTGTCGCCGCTGTCCTTAAGGGACGGATGAGCCGCGAAGTATTTGAAAACTCTGTGCGCAATACGCTTGGCATCACCTGTATGTTCATGTGGATTATTCTGGCTGCCCTCGCCTTTGGCGCGGTGTTTGACGGGTTGGGCGCCGTAAAGGCCATCGAAACCCTGTTCACAGACCGATTGAGCCTGAGCCCTTGGACGATCCTTATCTTGATGCAGCTTAGCTTCATCCTGATGGGAACGTTCCTTGATGACACCGCGATGCTTGTGATCGTCGCGCCACTTTATGTGCCACTTGTGGGGGAACTGGGCTTCGATCTGATCTGGTACGGAATTTTGTACACGATCACGACGCAGATCGCATATATGACACCGCCCTTCGGTTATAATCTGTTCTTGATGCGGGCAATGGCCCCGCCTGAAATCTCGCTGCGCGACATCTACTCTTCCATCACGCCTTTTGTGCTCATCATGGTCTTTGCTCTTATCTTGGTCATGGCCTTCCCTGGCATCGCAACTTGGCTTCCTGATTACGTTTACAACAAACCCTAAAAGAACTGCCAAAACGGCGGTCGAATCTAAACCAACCAAGGAGAGAAAACATGACTTCAAGACGTAAGTTTATCCAAGGAGCCGCTGTGATACCGGCTGCAGCACTGGCAACACCAGCATTGGCGCAAAGCACAATCAAATGGCGGATGCAGACCTATGCGGGTTCCGCACTGGCCGCAGAGGTGATTGTGCCTGCGATTGAAATGTTCAACAAAATTGCGGGCGACCGCATGCAGATCGAACTGTTCTTTGCCGACCAACTGGTCCCGACGGGCGAATTGTTCCAAGCGATGCAGCGCGGCACAATCGACGCGGTTCAGTCTGACGACGATTCAATGGCATCCCCAACAGACGTCACTGTCTTTGGCGGCTATTTCCCATTCGGCTCACGCTACTCGCTCGACGTGCCAGTGTTGTTCAACCAATATGGCCTGAACGAAATCTGGGATGAAGAATACTCCAAAGTTGGCGTCAAGCACATCTCCGCTGGTGCTTGGGATCCTTGCCACTTTGCAACCAAAGATCCAATTCGCAGCCTTGAAGACCTGAAGGGCAAGAAAATCTTCACTTTCCCAACCGCTGGTCGCTTCCTGACTCAGTTCGGTGTGGTTCCGGTCACGCTGCCTTGGGAAGATATCGAAGTTGCGCTTCAGACGGGCGAACTTGATGGCGTTGCATGGTCCGGCATAACTGAGGATTACACTGTTGGTTGGGCTGACGTGACCAACTACTTCCTGACCAACAACATCTCTGGCGCATGGGCTGGATCATTCTTTGCCAACATGGATCGTTGGAATGAGTTGCCAGAAGATCTGCAAACGCTGTTCCGCGTCTGCTGTGACCAATCACACTACTATCGTCAGTGGTGGTACTGGGGTGGCGAAGCCGCATTGCGCGTCAACGGACCGAAGATGGAATTGACAACGATCCCTGACGAAGAATGGGCAACCGTTGAAGCCGCAGCCGTTGATTTCTGGGAAGAAATCGCAGCCGAGTCTGATGTGAAACGCCGCGTCGTTGATATCTTCAAGAAATACAACGCTGATATGGTTAAGGCTGGGCGCCCATACCGTTATGGCTAAATACCCTTTGGAGGCCGTTATGCGCGGCCTCCAATACCAACTTAAAATGGATAAAACATGCCTGGACCTATGACATTTGACGACCTAAAATCCCAAGTTACGGACGGATCAATTGATACCGTCCTTGCGTGCTTTGTTGATATGCAGGGCCGGTTGATGGGCAAACGATTCCATGCACATGCCTTTATCAAAAGCGGCCATGAAGAAACCCATTGCTGCACATATCTGCTTGCCACTGATCTAGAGATGGCCACGCCTGATGGCTATGCCTCAACCAGTTGGGAACAGGGATATGGCGATTACACCATGAAGCCTGATCTAAGCACATTGCGCCCCGTCCCTTGGTTAGAGGGCACGGCGATGGTGCTGTGCGATATGATGGATCATCACGGCAATCCAATCACCCATTCCCCGCGGGCTATGCTGCGCAAACAGATCGCGCGCCTTGCCGAGATGGGTTTCACCTCCATAATGGCGACCGAATTAGAATTCTTCCTGTTTGAAAAGAGCTTTAGCGAAATTTCAAAAGGCGGGTTTCGTGATCTGACACCGATCAGCGCCTACAACGAAGATTATCATATTCTTCAAACCACCAAAGAAGAGAACGTGATGCGCCCCCTGCGCAACCATCTTTATGCAATGGGCATACCCATTGAGGGCTCCAAGGGTGAGGCAGAGGCCGGGCAAGAAGAGCTGAACATCAAATACGCCGAGGCCTTGGCCTGTGCGGATCATCACTCAATCTCAAAACACGCCGTAAAAGAAATTGCTTGGCAACAAGGCCATGCAGCAACGTTTTTGCCCAAGTGGAACAAAGACCGTGTTGGATCATCCAGCCACGTGCATCAGTCGCTTTGGAAAGATGGTAAACCTGCGTTTTTTGATGCAGACTGTCCCCATGGAAAATCCGAACTAATGGATCAGTACATGGCAGGTTTGATCAAATATGCCTCTGAATACACATATTTCATGGCACCTTACATCAACAGCTATAAACGATTTGCAAAAGGCAGCTTCGCGCCGACACGCATCATTTGGGCCGTAGACAACCGCACCGCCGCCTACCGTTTGTGCGGGGAAGGCAGCAAAGCGATTCGCGTTGAGTGCCGGATACCGGGGTCTGATATGAACCCATACCTTGCGCAGGCTGCAATGCTGGCTGCAGGTATTAAAGGGATCGAAGAGAAATTGTCCCTACCGCCTGTTTTCGTAGGCGATGCCTATGAGGACAAAACGTCAGAGCATATTCCGCGAAATTTGCGTGACGCAAAAGATGCATTGCAAGGATCAGACATGCTGCGCGAGGCGTTTGGCGACGATGTCGTCGATCACTACACCCGCGCCGCAGAATGGGAACAAGAAGAATTTGACCGTACAGTGACCGATTGGGAAATCGCACGCGGCTTTGAAAGAGCTTAAAATGACAATCACATGTATCTCTCCAATTGACGGTTCCGTCTACGCAACGCGCGAAACGCTTACGCGTGTCGATGCTGACGCTGCCGTAACACGGGCGAACGCGGCCCAAACCGCTTGGGCTGCACGCCCTTTGGCTGAACGCATCGCGCTTGTGCAAGCTGGCGTCGCGGCTGTTGGTGCTATGAACGACGAAATCGTCCCGGAAATTGCATGGCAAATGGGCCGTCCCGTCCGCTATGGCGGCGAATTTGGCGGTTTCAACGAACGCGCCAGCTACATGGCTGACATCGCAGTCGAGGCATTGGCTCCGATTGTCGTTGAAGACAGCGACGCCTTTCGCCGCGTGATCAAACATGTGCCGCACGGGTTGGTCTTGGTCGTCGCTCCCTGGAACTATCCTTATATGACAGCCATCAACACCGTGGCCCCCGCATTGATCGCGGGCAACGCGGTGATGCTAAAACACGCCTCGCAAACACCGCTTGTTGGCGAACGTATGGCGGCGGCTTTCCATTCCGTTGGCGTCCCTGAAGACGTGTTCCAAAACGTGTTTCTTGACCACGCGACAACATCCAGCCTGATCGCTGATCGCGCATTTGGCTTTGTGAATTTCACCGGCTCTGTTGGCGGCGGCAAAGCGATGGAGGCTGCGGCCTCTGGCACATTCACCGGCATCGGACTTGAACTGGGCGGTAAAGACCCTGGCTATGTCATGGAAGACGCCAATTTGGACGCGGCCGTTGATACGTTGATCGATGGAGCCATGTTCAACTCTGGCCAATGCTGCTGTGGGATCGAACGGATTTATGTCCATGAAAGCCTGTTCGACGCCTTTGTTGAAAAAGCCGTGGCGATTGTGACCGGTTACAAGCTCGGCAACCCATTGAATGCTGAGACAACAATTGGCCCAATGGCGCATGTCCGTTTCGCAGATGAAGTGCGCGCACAAACAGCCGAAGCAATTGCAGATGGTGCCAAGGCCCACATCGATCCGGCCAATTTTCCAGAAGACGGCGGTGCCTACCTCATGCCGCAGATTCTGACAAACGTGACCCACGACATGCGTGTCATGCGCGAGGAGAGCTTTGGTCCCGTTGTTGGCATTATGTCAGTCAATTCTGACGCCGAAGCCATCGCCTTGATGAACGACAGTGATTTCGGTCTGACCGCATCGCTGTGGACCCAAGATAGCGCGCGCGCCGAAGCCATCGCTGATCAGATCGAAACGGGCACCGTGTTTATGAACCGTGCCGATTACCTTGATCCGGGCCTGTGCTGGACTGGGTGCAAAAACACCGGTCGCGGTGGTGGTCTGTCTGTCATCGGCTATCACAATCTAACACGTCCTAAATCTTACCACATGAAGAAAGCTTAAACCCATGAGCATCAAAGCAAACTGGTCCTACCCAACCTCAATCCGTTTTGGCGCTGGTCGTATTTCTGAAATCGCAGAGGCATGCGCGAGTGCTGGGATCAAAAAGCCGTTGCTTGTGACGGACCGTGGCTTGGCCAGCATGGACATCACAACCAAGACGTTAGATTTGCTTGAGGCTGCGGGTCTGGGTCGTGCGATGTTCGCAGATGTTGACCCTAACCCGAACGAAAAGAACGCGGCTGCGGGTGTAAAAGCCTTTAAGGATGGCGGGCACGACGGCGTTGTCGCCTTTGGCGGCGGCTCCGGCCTCGACCTTGGGAAGTTGGTTGCCTTTTTGGCAGGTCAAACGCGCCCGCTTTGGGATTTTGAAGACATCGGCGATTGGTGGACCCGTGCAGACGCAGATGCGATTGCCCCGATTGTTGCTGTACCAACAACTGCGGGCACTGGGTCCGAAGTGGGCCGTGCATCGGTCATCACCAACTCGGTTACAGAAGAGAAAAAGATCATCTTCCACCCGAAATTCCTGCCAGCGGTTGTGATCTGCGATCCCGAACTCACAGTTGGTATGCCAAACTTCATCACCGCAGGCACTGGCCTTGATGCCTTTGCGCACTGCGTCGAAGCATTCTGTTCACCGCATTATCACCCGATGTCACAGGGCATGGCGCTTGAAGGCATGCGTTTGGTCAAAGAGTACCTTCCCCGTGCGTATGCTGACGGCACCGATATCGAAGCGCGCGCGCATATGATGTCAGCCGCAATCATGGGTGCAACGGCATTCCAAAAAGGCTTGGGTGCAATCCATGCTTTGTCACACCCGATTGGCGCGATGTATCACACACACCACGGCACGACGAACGCGGTCTGCATGCCCACGGTATTGCAGTTTAATAGGCCTGCGATTGAAGGCGTTATTGAACAGGCCGCCAAATATTTGGACATTTCTGGTGGGTTCGACGGGTTCTGCGCCTATGTCGATGAGTTGAATGCATCCCTTGGTATCCCCAAGACCCTGACCGCGTTAGGGATCGACGCGCCTGACGTTGAGCGGATCGTTGCGGGCGCGTTAACTGACCCAAGCACCGGCGGAAACCCGATCGAGATGACAAAAGAGAACACAACAAAACTCTTACTTGAAATCATCGGGTAAGCCTCTGATCAGACGATCGCCATTGTTGGAAAAACCCGTTGTCAGATGGCTTTGGTCATTTCACGCGCAAACATGTTGCTTGGGTTGTCGTGCCTCTTCATCATACCATGGATTGAACTATGCCCTGCGTGAAATTCTCAACAAGCGCTACGATACCGTCGTCATCCCAGAAAGTCCGCATGACACTGAAAACCTATGTGCAAGAGCGTGAAATATGACCAACTCCGGCAATGACTTTGATCTCGTCGTCATAGGTGCTGGCATTGTCGGAATGTCGACCGCACTTTGGGCACAAAAAGAAGGGCTGAAAACTCTGATCTGTGATCCGAACCCACCCGGGTCCGGCACAACGTTTGGGTCGGCGTGTACAATTGCCACATACGCCTGCGTCCCTGTGAACAGCCCGTCAATTTTTGGCTCACTGCCGCACTTGTTGACGAGCCGTGAAAGCCCGCTCAGTTTTAACATCTTGCATGGGCTTAGAAACCCGCGTTGGATGCTGTCGTTTCTGAATAATTGCCGTGCTTCCCGCGTTGAAAGTATCAGCGAAGCGCTCGGTCGATTTCTAATGCATGCGGACGCCGGACTTGATCCCCTCATAGCGGAGGCAAAGGCAGAAGATCTAATCGTCAGTAATGACTGCCTATACGTGTGGTCAAGCCAATCCGGCTTCGATAACGCAATAGAAGGTAACACGATGCGGCGGGCGCAGGGGGTCAATTTTGATGAGTTGTCGCCTGATCAGGTGCGCCACCTTGAGCCCAACCTAAGACAACCCATCCACCGCGGACTACATTTCAAGGGCGCTCGTCACGTAACCGATCCGCAAGAACTCGTTCATCGGATGCAAACCCGTTTCGAAACACTTGGTGGGCGTTACTGCGATCATAGCGTCGAGCAAGTCCAACCTGACGACCAGGGGGTCACTGTCTATCTTGATGATGGCACGGAAATTCGAGCGGGCCGAATTGCACTCACTGCAGGTGCCCGTTCGTGCCATATCAAAGGTACTGGAGCTGAAAAATTGCCGTTAGGCACTGAGCGCGGCTACCATATCCTCTACCGTAACTCCGAAAACCTCGTTTCGCGGCCCGTTGGTTGGGCCGAAGCAGGGTTCTATGCAACTCCCATGGCACAGGGTTTGCGCGTTGCAGGCACAGTCGAAATCAATGCAATCGATGCCGCTCCGAATGGGAAATGTACCGCTTACCTCAAGCGAAAGTCGCACGAAATGTTTGGTAACCTTGGCGAGCCTGATGAGACTTGGATGGGTCATCGCCCAACTATGCCTGATTCACTTCCTGTCATCGGATACTCCCCGAAGTCTGACCGTGTCGTATTCGCATTTGGACACCAGCACATTGGTCTGACCCTAGGCGGGATTACTGGAAAAATTGTGGCCAACCTGGCGCAAGGGAAACCTGCCCAACTTGATATCTCCAACTTCGCACCACAACGGTTTTTTCAATGACCAAGAGGCCGTAATTGGAGCGCTCTTGAACTCTTCGCCCTCAAGCGAACTCTAGCACAAGTCCGTTTAGTCCGCCCCGCACAGCGGACATGACCTTGCGGCCCCGCCAAAATTAACCCGCTCTACACATTTCCCACCGCCCTTTGCCTTAACCTGTCAAAACCCGACAAAACGGCATATGCGAAACTTATGCGGATCATATGCAAAACATACCGCAGATTTCCCAAGCTGGGTTGGCGTTAACCCTTAGATTCGGCACCGCGATCCAGTCCGCACAAATTGGCGTTGCGCCACAACGCTTCCCAAATGGGCAAATCTGCTGTATGGCCCGCAAATCTTGAAACGATTGGCGCCCGCATTCCAGCGCCCGCGTGAGATACCGGAATGAGGGGGAATACGCCCCCTACGCAAAATAAGGGCTGCGGCCCAAAGGAAAACATACATGTTTAACCACGTGAAAAAATCAATGCAGTGGGGCGAAGAGACGCTTTCGCTCGAATCCGGCAAAGTCGCCCGTCAAGCAGACGGTTCCGTGATTGCCACGCTGGGTGAAACCAGCGTTATGGCGAACGTGACATTTGCACGTAAGCAAAAGCCTGGTCAGGATTTCTTCCCCCTGACAGTGCACTACCAAGAAAAGTATTACGCCGCCGGTAAAGTACCAGGTGGCTTTTTCAAGCGCGAAGCACGTCCTACTGAAAAAGAGACACTGACTTCCCGCCTGATCGACCGTCCAATTCGCCCGTTGTTCGTCCCTGGCTTTAAGAACGAAGTCCTTGTTATGTGTACTGTTTTGTCACACGACTTGGTCAACGATCCAGACATGGTCGCGATGATCGCGGCATCTGCTGCTCTGACAATCTCTGGCGCACCGTTCCGTGGCCCAATTGCTGCTTGTCGCGTTGGTTTCGTTGAGGGTGAATACATCCTGAACCCAGAAATCGACGACATGCATAACCTGCGCCTCCAGCCAGAGCAGCGTCTTGACCTTGTTGTCGCCGGCACAAAAGACGCCGTCATGATGGTTGAATCCGAAGCATACGAGCTTTCTGAAGAAGAAATGCTTGGCGCTGTGAAATTCGCCCACGACAGCATCCAGCCAGTCATTGACCTGATCATTGATCTTGCCGAAGATTGCGCAAAAGAACCGTTTGACTTCCAGCCAGAGGATTACTCTGATCTGTCCGCTGCTGTGAAAACAGCTGGCGAAGACAAAATGCGCGCTGCTTATGCGATCACTGACAAGCAAGAACGCACTGGTGCAGTAAACGCAGCCAAGGACGCAATCGTTGCGTCATTGACTGAAGTCCAGCAAGCAGACAAAAACCTTGGCCCAGCGCTTAAGGGTCTTGAGTCCGCAGTTCTTCGTGGCGACGTTGTGAAAAACGGCAAGCGTATCGATGGCCGCGCATTGGACACTATCCGTCCAATCGTTTCCGAGACAGGCATCCTGCCACGTACACACGGGTCTGCACTGTTCACACGCGGTGAAACGCAGGGGCTTGTTGTTACCACACTCGGCACCGGCGACGACGAGCAGATGATCGACGCGCTGACTGGGATGTATAAGTCTAACTTCATGCTGCACTATAACTTCCCACCATACTCTGTTGGTGAAGTTGGTCGTGTATCTGGCCCAGGTCGTCGTGAAATCGGCCACGGTAAATTGGCATGGCGTGCGCTTCAGGCTGTATTGCCTGCAGCAACAGACTTCCCATACACAATCCGCTTGGTATCAGAAATCACTGAATCCAACGGCTCGTCTTCAATGGCCTCCGTATGTGGTGGTTCCTTGTCGATGATGGACGCGGGCGTTCCGCTTAAATCAGCAGTTGCTGGTGTGGCGATGGGCCTCGTGATGGAAGACGACGGCGAATACGCCATTCTGTCCGACATCTTGGGTGACGAAGATCACCTTGGCGACATGGACTTTAAGGTTGCTGGTACTGCTGCCGGAATCACATCCTTGCAGATGGACATTAAGATCGCGGGTATTACCCAAGAGATTATGGCCAAGGCGCTTGACCAAGCCAAAGCTGGCCGTCTGCACATCCTTGAAGAAATGGGCAAAGCACTGACTGGTGCCAACGATCTGGGCGTGCACGCACCAAAGATCGAAACCATGCAGATCCCAACTGACAAGATCCGTGAAGTCATCGGTTCTGGTGGTAAAGTGATCCGTGAAATCGTTGAAGTGTCCGGCGCAAAAGTCGACATCAACGACGAAGGCATCATCAAGCTGGCATCTAACGACGCCGCCGCCATTAAGATCGCATACGACATGATCTATTCCATCGTAGCCGAGCCAGAAGAAGGCAAAGTCTACAAAGGTACAGTTGTGAAGTTGGTTGATTTCGGCGCGTTCGTGAACTTCTTTGGTAAGCGCGATGGCTTGGTCCACGTGTCCCAGATTGAGAACAAGCGTCTGAACCACCCATCTGACGTTCTGAAAGAAGGTCAGGAAGTTTGGGTTAAGCTGCTTGGCTTTGATGACCGTGGAAAGGTTCGCCTGTCCATGAAAGTCGTCGATCAGGAAACTGGTCTTGAAGCAAAAGAAGAAGCTGCAGAGTAATCTGCGCCGCTTCTGAATTTTAGAAAGGCCCCAGTGGAAACGCTGGGGCCTTTTTTGTTTTGACTTATACTCCAAGTCCTTCGGAAGCCGAATTTGACGTCTTGACGCTTGGGCGTGGAACGATTCAGCTACGGGTATGATTTGTCCCGGTTTTCTTTCCGCAGCAGAACGCCTTGAGCTTGAGGCCTGCGTGC
>Ga0075441_10000076_pt1 | contig 44804 bp, 39 predicted proteins | sample CoawatmetaG00DNA_FD_71582 | JGI IMG/M metagenome (GOLD analysis project Ga0075441, IMG submission 71582) | Marine microbial communities from the West Antarctic Peninsula - Coastal water metaG002-DNA | ecosystem: Environmental > Aquatic > Marine > Coastal | place: Atlantic Ocean: West Antarctic...
CTATTTACGTCTATTCCGACGAGTATTCTTTCGTGATTTGTTTTTATTACTTTTATTACTCTTCTTTAGTTTACGCATAGATTTGCGTTTTTTACCATAAGATTTGCGATGTTTTTTTCCACCAGTTTGTGTAGGCTCAAAATTTGCCTTAAATACGTTGATATTATCACCACCCGAAGTAGCGGTAGTTACTGTGTTAGGTAAAACATTACCTTCAGTGAATGTGAAGTTTGTAACTCCGGTTCCAGACATTATATATTATCAGTATATAATAAATAATGTTAACGGAAGAACAATTAGCAAAAATAAAAGAATATGAAGAACGTCGAATAGCCAAAATGAAAGAAAATATTCATAAAATAACACTTTTCAAAGGAATAGAAAATGAAGAAGAGTGGAAAGAAAAGAAGGAAGAGATAAGACGAAAAAAGAATATAGAATTGGAAAAACGTGCATTATATTATAAAAATAAAGAAAATAGAAAAAGAACGAATAAGTTTGACGACAAAAAAATCAAGGAAATTCAAAAAAAAGTATTAGAACATAGACGACGGTTACAACAAATGCATGATGAGAGAGTAGCCCGACAACAGAAAAATTAGAGTTGGCTCGTGTGTACTATTTTTTCCCTACGACTAACAACCCGACTTGGAACCCATCGTTTAAACTTCATATGAAAATTACATTCCATATATAATACCTTATTTACGTCTACATATTTGTCTTCGTCTATATTCTGGAAATCATCTTCATCGTCGCTTTCTTCAATATAATCTAAATTATCATTTTCACGGATCTTACGGAATAATGAATTCATAAATACACTAGTTTTATAATCAGGTATATAAGCAACATTATAATACACACGTAGATTGTTTCGTCCATATATAAAAAGATGGTATATATCGGGTTGAATATCGGCCATTATCTGAAAAATAGTAGAATACCGATACTGCGATTTATGTTGTGTCATTCTAAACGGTGTCAAATCAATACTATCTAATGGATTTATAAATTGTCGTTTGGCTGATGGCAAATTTACTACATTTAATTTTTTATGAATAAAAATATTGACAAAAGGTCGTTTTTCGTGAGCGCATCTATACTGAATATGATGAATATTATAAGGTATACTTTGAAAAATATCACTGGAAATTGTATTTGGATATTCAACCGCATTATTATCTATGTTAATTTCCCAAAAAACACTACAATATATAGGATGATGTGGGTCTTGTTTTGTAATATCATTACACGTTTTATTTAACATGGATAATTTTTGTATAATAGGTGTATTATTGAGTAACAACCCTTTATAATATAAAATATCATCAACAACTATGGCCTTTAATTCATTCAGTTCATTAACGACACACGAACCATATAATACAGTGCCTAATGATAGTTTGAAGTTGAACCCCAGGTTTAGCATTTTTCCTTTGGTAATGCGTTTTTCTCTATTTAATTCAAACAAATAACATACATCCTTATCTTTGTAAAATGTAAACCATAAAAACACCTTTTTCCCATTAGGGATAGCAGAGACTACATTATATGCGGACGAAACTTTCGTATGTGAAATAGTTTCATACGAAAGTTCAAATTCAGGAAATCTATCAGATAATCTGCTTATCTGTACGGGACTTAATTCTGACATTATACTGATTGTAGGATTATATTTATATAGGTTTGCAAATATAGTTATGCGTCGGTTACATATTGCTGTGTTTGTGAATTCATAAATGACAATAGTTCGTCATTCATATCATTTACATTTATTTGTTCGTTAAATACTTCATCAAATTCATCTGTAATTTCTTCACATTTTGTTTCAACCGGGTCGTTCAATTCAGACATAATTTCCTTGTATTTCTTTATTTGTGTATTTACTAAATCTTTTACTTTTGGCTTGGTATATGTAGTTTTCAGGTACTCAAACCCACACTGTAATGTATAAATAATAGCAACCGATATAATTATTTTAATCAAAAAAGATATCAGAGGATTTGAAAACATTTACTTTATTGGTATACACAACTACAACAAAAATTTTTATATAATTTTACGACAAACACATTTATTTATATTAGTAATTTGTAAAGGGTATAAAATCTACAATATATAAGTTGTATATTATGACATCAGTTTCTATTATTATTGTGGAGAAGGGAGGAAATATTAAGGGATTGAAGGTGAAATCGTATGATGAAAATGAACTTTATAAAAAATGCGGATTTAAGGCATCATCTGACTTTAAAGTTCAGTCTGTATGGAAAGATATTAAGTTAAATAATATAACATATAATATTCATCTCTATGGTAAATTAGTAGGTAGAGCTAATCAAGAAAATAAATATGAATTCCCACCACCTATCGATAACACATTATTTTTCGGTAGTTGCGTCTTAGTGAATAAGGTAAACAATATTCCCAAAAATCTGACTTCTACTGAATGGAATAGTATATATAATCATTTGTATGGTGGATTTGATGATTTGGATGAGGAAGATTCAGAAGAAAGTGAAGATGAAGGTTTACCCAAAACCAAAAGCGGGTACGTAAAGGATGATTTCATAGTTGATGATGATGAAAGTGATAGTGAATCGTCTATCCCACGTAAAATAAAACGTAATATACCACCTAAAACACCACGTCGTGCCAATGCCCCTACTGTTTTTAATTTGTCTGACACTGATGATAGTGAATATACAAATGAATTAGAAGAAGAAGAGTATCTGTAATATTAGAAAAATTGAAATAATATAAACGGTAAATACGATAATATATTATATTATTTACACAATGCGTAATATTGCTAACCCAACTGAATTCCGTAAGAATATTTCAACTAAGTTGAATGCGGTCATAGAAGATGATACCTTATGCATAAACGTAGAACGAGGGGTGTTTAACTATTCGTTAAAAGAGGCGTCTACCAAGAAAATTATAAAAAAGTGGGAAAATCCGCGTTTCGTACAAATCTATTTGGATAGATTGCGGAGTCTTTATATTAATTTAAAGGACCCATCATTTTTAAACCGAATTAAAAATGGTGAAATTACACCACTCAATATTGCGTCTATGACCCATCAGGAAATGAACCCTTCGCAATGGAAAACTTTAATCGAACAGAAAGTAATGCGTGATGCAAACAAATATACAAATAATATACAAGCATCTACTGATATGTTTACATGCAAGAAGTGTAAATCAAAGAGATGTACGTATTATGAATTACAAACCCGAAGTGCGGACGAACCAGCAACTATATTTATTACGTGTTTGGATTGTGGTAAGAATTGGAAGTCATAATCGACATAGACCTAAACCTGGGTGTAAATAATATACGCATTCATAACTAATGCTCCGAATGATAAAAAATACATATAATTTAATCCATTTTTTAATGCCGGAAATAAATCACGAAATCCTGGTTCGTCTATTAATGGTAGCAAAAAATACTGGAAATCATAATCGGGGGTTTCTTCATTATTATAATTGTCAGTCGTTATCATCGACGATACTGTTTTATATTTTGGATTCTTGGCTTCGCGTAACACAATATTATCTTGTTTAATACCCAATAGCTTTTTTGTTTTTGGTAACGATAGTTTACGAGAATTCCATTGTTTTGAATTTGTAGAGATATCTTTTGCGAAACCTAATAATTCAGTATCGTTAAACCCAGTAAAAATTTCATCATATTTACTATCTTTTGTATCATAATATTCATCTAATACTTCATTTATAAACATATCCTTGGACGTTTTATTCATAGATAACCCTTTTTTATAGCCTAATATCCGAATGTCTGCGATAGTGTATATTGAAATCATAATGTATTTTACGTATTTCTTTTTTAAGTTACACGCCATATCTAATGAAATAGATTCTTCAAAATCTCTAAGCACAATATCAATACGAGGGTCTTGACAAGAACTTATCGGGTGTCCTTCATCATCACAAAAAGAACAGTGTATAGGTCGTTTGTTATTTTGTGACATTACATTGATTATATGTTTATTTCTATATTGCTTTTTTGAAAAAGAAAAAAAATATAATTTTGTTCTTTTTCAAATAATAATATTATTAAATCAATATCTCTAAATCAGATAACTTCCAGTATTCACATCCACCATTTGGTAAAGGTCGTTTAATAATAAAGGGAACCTTTTTTTCTTCAAACTCTTTTAATGCGATTAGATATCCATCAATCACATTATCATCTACTTCTACGAATGACTGTGCTCCTGCGTTTAATTGTTTTGTTCGTTCCCCTAATATTCGTGCTTTTTCATATTTTGTAACAAATGGTAACGTTCTATGTAAAGGGTCTACAATAGTTCCATCGTTATCTCTGGTAACCTTAGCCATTGTTTGTATTTCATCATAATTATGATTGTATAGTTCTGGGTGAAAGTTAGTAATAATATCATTTTTATCGGTTTCGTTAAATTTTTGAAAATCCTCCTCATCTGAATCATTGTCAGAATCATCATCTGAACCATAGCCATCCATCGCAAATTTGCTAGATGTCACATTTTCATCTTTGTCATCACGGTCTAGAATATCTTCTTCACCATAATCTTCTATATCTGATTCAATCATACTATCATCATCATCATCGTCAATATCATCAACAATCACATCATCATCGTCAATTGGTATTGGAACTGTTTTAATAGGTTTTTTCATTTCCACTGACATATCATCAATATCTTCAATATCACTGGAAATATCTTCGGTGTCACTGGGAACATAATCGTCGGCGTCCATATTAGTTATTATATTATTAGATAATGTAATTTTTCTAAATAGTTATTTATCATCTAGATTTTCAATTTTCTGTTCGTGTATTTGATTATTTACGTTCATCAGTTTTCCATTTTGTATCACAATCAGCACATATATACAAATATTTTAAGTTATCATTATCATAACGAATATAAATCACACCGTGTTCGGTTTTACATTCATCATTAGGACACTGAATATTATACAACCGTGGAAGGGTGGGGTCCAATTTCGTATATTCATTAAACAAGTGGTTAAATTCGTGTGTCCCTTTCTTTAATTGGGTATTTGTTACACAGATACCTTCTTGAGTGATGGTTTCATCAACGTGTTTACAATTACGACAGTAATACGTTAACTCATTGGGATTATTCTTATTAATCCCAATGTAGTACATATTATCACACTTTTCGCAAAACTTCATTTTATATACTACTGAAGTATAATTTATTTAAATGATAATGTTCAAGATACATTAATTCAATTTTACAAAATCATTTAGTAATATTAGCCACGGCATAGTAATATATAAATTCATATTATATTACGATATATGGTATCCCTAAATATACATTCGGTATAATATACATATAAAATTGAAAATAGAATGTATAATTCGAAAGAGGATAAAAATATAACATCAATATATCAAAACGAGTTGGAGATGGAGAAATCTATCGCTAATGGACACCCTTCTAAATCTAAACCACCCATTAGCGTCAAGTATGCTGGGTTTCAAGACTTTATGATGAAGCATCAGTTAAAGAAAGGTGAAAATAACGCAAATAAAGAAATTACAAACACACGAATAGGAAGCAAAGATGACAACATTTATGGCGGTTCATATTCCATACCTCCTGAAGACTATGAACTATTTCTTAATTTATACAATCGGGATATTTTGTCTTCAAATAAAAAAGAGTATCTGACTGAGAAACAGCTAGTTGATAATGGAGCTATCTTGGTTGATATTGACCTTCGTCACGATTATGATGTAGATGAGCGTCAATATACTGACGGACACGTTGAGGATATGATTGACATCTATCTGGATGAATTCAAGAATATATTTCAGATGGATAGCACGTGTGACTTCAAAATTTACATATTACAGAAACCTACGGTAAACCGCGTAAAAGAGAAGAATTGTACCAAAGATGGTATACACTTGATCTTTGCGTTGAAGACCGACCGTAATACACAAAAAATTATCCGCAATAAAGTCATTCCGTTAGTTGCTGATGCGTGGGGTGATCTTCCCATCACGAATTCATTTGAGGATGTATTTGATAAGGGTATCACCGATGGAACTGTAAATTGGCAATTATACGGTTCACGAAAACCGCACCATGACAGATATAAACTAACTCGTATCTATCAGGTATCATTTGATGACACCGATAATGAGTTTATGCGTAAGGAAATCCCATTACAGTCGTTTGATATCAACCAGAATATAAACGAGCTTTCAGTTCGTAATGAAAATCATCCATCATTATTCTTGAAGTCTTCGTTTCTAAAGGAACGAGACGAATATGATAGGCAGAATAATATCAAGCGTGCGGGTGCTTCTTCAAATAGGTCGGGTATGACAATTCAAGATATTCCGGCGATTGAGGATTTAAACATAGCCAGTATAAAGACACAGGAGGAACTCGATATGATGGTACAAGTATTTCTGGAATCATCATTAGGGTCTCAATTGGATTATGACCTCAAGGATTCTCATGACTATGTAATGATATTACCGCCTTCATATTACGAGGGAGGTTCATACCTTAAGTGGATGAAGGTTGGTTGGTGTCTTAAGAATATAAGTAATCGATTACTAATCGTATGGATTGCGTTTAGTGCGAAATCATCTACATTTGATTTTGGGAGCATTCCTGAATTATGCGATAAATGGCGAGGTTTTGAAAGACGCCCTAATGATGGAATTACAAAGAGGTCATTGTATCATTGGGCTAAGACAGACGCTCCAGAAGAATACACCCGTATCATGAACAATTCATTGGATTATCATGTTGAGCAAAGTCTTAAGATAAGCGGCGGAAAAGGTAAAAATAACGAGAAATCGGGGTGCGGTGATTGGGATTTGGCGTGGGTTTTGTATCAAATGTGTAAACACTCATATGTGTGTACCAGCGTTAAAAATAATATGTGGATGGTCTATAAGAATCATCGTTGGTACGATTTGGACTCAGGAACCACTCTCAGAAAGACCATCTCCGGTCCACTAAGAGAGCGATATAGAAATAAAGCAGTTCAATACATGCATAACAATGAACCACAAAGTAATCGCACAGATGATGACGAGCCTATAGCAGAACAGGATGAATTACACCGTGTAATTCAACAGCGCGCGATTAATATTTCTCAGAAGTTAGCACAAACTAGCGATAAAGACCATATTATGAAGGAGGCAAAGGAGTTATTCTATGACGGGGATTTCTTAGGAAAGCTTGACGTCAACCCTCATCTACTTTGCTGTAAGAACGGTGTATATGATTTTAAGGAAAACTTATTTCGAAATGGCATCCCGGAGGACAATATCTCAATGTCAACCAACATTGACTACAGGCCAATTGACCCAGTGAAACAAGCAAATAAGGTCAATGAAATCAATACATTTATGGACCAATTGTTTCCAGAGAAATCGTTATGTGAATATATGTGGGACCATTTGGCATCTACGCTATTAGGCACATCTACAAATCAAACGTTTAATATGTATATTGGTGGCGGTCAAAATGGAAAATCTGTATTAGTAAACCTAATGGAAGTTACCCTTGGTGACTATAAAGGTGACGTTCCACTTACCCTAGTAACTGACAGACGCGGTAAGGTTGGTGGGTTGGCCCCTGAGATCGTTCAATTGAAAGGAATACGTTTCGCAGTGATGCAGGAGCCATCTAAGGGGGATGTGATAAATGAAGGTATAATGAAGCAGCTAACTAGTGGAAAGGACCCAATCCAAGGTAGAGCTCCATATATGCCACAGACTATCTCATTCATACCACAATTTAAACTGGTTGTTACGTGTAATGTTCTAATGGGAATTAAGAGTAACGACCACGGAACTTGGAGACGTATTAGAGCAGTGCCATTCAAATCACTCTTCACTGAAGACCCGGTAAAGGGTGACCGCGAAAAACCATTTCAATTTCTCATTGACAAATCGATTGACGATAAGTTTGATGCTTGGAAAGAAGTATTTCTGGCAATGCTAGTGGTACGTGCATCAAGAACGAAAGGTCTGGTTAATGACTGTGACATCGTGCTACAGAAGAGCAATGAGTACAGGAAGAGCCAAGACTACCTATCTGAGTTCGTTGAGGAATGTGTATTACGCAGCAGCAACTCGAATGCGTGCGTTCAGAAGTCTGAATTAAATAATGAATTTGTGAGATGGTATGAGACCAACTATGGTGGAAGAGGTCCTTCTCCCAAAGACCTACACGAATATATGGATAGATGCTTTGGAAAGAACCGTGCCTCCAAATGGTTCGGGGTTGAGATAAAATACGAATCAAATGAAGAGATGGATGATGATGACCTTATTAAAAATAGCTTAGATAATAATAATATCAATGGCTTGTAACGTAGTAATAAATAAATATTTTATGTAAATATATTTTGATAATTAAAATATATTTTTTTTATTTAGTAGGGATATATGGCTCAGCTCGTAACATAGCTTTAATAAATAGATATTGATTATAAATGGATTTTTCTAAACCAAATATATAAATTGGATACAGTGAAATTAATAGAATTATTACTAATTTACCATAAATGTTTTGTGTAATCATACCAGACATTACTTTATAAATAACATATAATGCTACAATAATATACAACCAAAATAAACCTTTATTCAAAGTTATATAATATGGGTGTTTCGTATCATTTATCACATATTTTCTATCCGCAGTAGTTAGGTCGTTTTTTTGGTCTGCGATTGCGGTTAATACTTCTTTATTTTGTGAAATAAGTAAGTTAAAGTAGTTTTTTGCTTCGCCATTCTCTTTCTTTTTTAATGGTAAAATCTCATCTAATTTATTGTCTGTCACTTGTTTTTTTTCAACAAAATCATTTTCTGCTGGTATCAACTTATTATTGTATTTCCTGTCTGATTCAGCATTGATAGATTTAATATCATATTTTAAGTTTGCTATTTCCTTTTCTAATTCTTTTATTTGTTTTTTTAAAGTCGAGAGATCCATTTCCTTTTCAGCTTTTATAAGTTTTAAATTTGGGTCATCTATGATGTATGCGTTATACGTACTCTCATATTGTGTTTGTAATTGGTTACGTTCGTTTGTTATTGTCCGTAATCTACTAATAAGACTGATTTTTAAGTTTTGCTTTGATTTCCATTTACTTATATAAGATCTCCAGTTTCTAACGTCATTATCACTGTATCCTTCAATTATTCTATTAAATTTCATATTTACTATATTCTATACTATAGTGTTATTTTTTAGTTCCGACTAAATCATATATTCGGTATGATAATGGATATAATGTTAAAATAATTCCCAATATAACTTTTGTTTTCAAGTTCATTTCATTCTGTATATAAACTATTTGGTATAATAGGATTAAGCATAAAATGTAATATACCCACCAAAATTGTGAATTTAATGTTACAAAATATGCGGTATGATTTTCTTGATATTCAGTATTTCTATAATCATTACTAAAATTCTGGTTAAATTGTTTTATCGCACGTTCTAATGTTTCATTACGATTTATATAGTCATTTTGTTTTAATTGTTGTCGAGTCATTACTTTTATATAAAGAACTTCATATTCCTTATCAAAAAAGTCTTGTGTTCGTTTCTGAATATCTCCATATTTTTTTATTTCATCTATTGCTTGGTCTACCACCTTTAATAAATACTTCGCACTTTTCAAATCTTTTTCCAACCCCGTTTTTGCACTTGCTAAAGAAGTTTTTGTTTTTCTATTTGAAGTGGTAGTTTTTTCTAGTTTACTAATATCAGTATTTAATTGAGATATTTCATCGTTCATTGTATCTATTTTCTGTCGTAACTCATCTCTAATAGGAGTAATCGCATTAATTTTTGATTGAAGATCAGAATTATTTCGATCATACCCCCGTAAAGCGTTTTTTCGGTAATTGAGTGTAGATCGTGATGGTCCTCCTCCCATGATATAATATTATACTTACTATATCATGGGATAAAAATAACTATAATTTTGAATAATTATCATATTCGTTCGCATAGTTCTCTTTTACATTATTTATATTGATTCTTCGGTTTTTTGTATTAGAGCTATTTACCATTGTATTAAACTCTTCGGAACTGCTTTCATCTTGAATTTTATTCACATCATATTCACTATCGTGAACGCATTTTGAAATACCAGTATCCCATTTAGTGCCAGGACTACAACAATAAGTGCCTACACAACCATATAAATTCATTCCACCTAGTAAATCGCCACCTTCTTCCTTGGCAGCAGCTTTAGCCGCATCTTGTAATTCAGGTTGGGTACGGGCAGCAGGGTCAGGTAAATTTAACTTGTTGAAATTCATCTTTTCACGTCTGGATACTTCAATAAACACTGTTATCGTATAGATGGAAGCACCGAATAAAACGATTATAGTTAACAAATCAAATAGGAACGAAGGAAAAAATGTAAGCTGATTCTTTAAAATTCTTGATACTACAATTATAGCTAAAGCGATTACCCACACGAATTTTATCTTGTTATATTCAGCTTGTTTTTTCTGGTAACTATCATTTAATTCAATTTCGCGTTGTTTTCCGACTAAAGCATTATCTATAGATTGCTTCTTTTGCATTAATCTATCATTTTCAGTATCTACAATGTCAGCCACCTCTTCCTGGTGTGTTAATATGTGTTCGCTTGATACATCCGCATCTTTTAATGACTTATGTGCGTTCTCTAATTGAGATTGTAATTCACTTATCTTATTTGTAAACTCGGGGTCACCTTGTTTATTCTCAAGAACATTCAGATAATTTTTTTGTAAGGCAACTAATCCATTTAAATCGGTATTATTACTCATTTTTGGAAATATATATTATAAAAATATTATATATTTACTTATTCTCTTGCTATCACTATACCAGCAACTAATAATGTAGACGCAGTTACCACTCCTAAATTAAATATCGAATTATTATGCTTGATTAAATCCTTTGTGTCATCTAATCTAACATCAGAAACGTCTTTTGGTTGGTCTAACTTGGTTGATAAATAGTCACTATATTTATCCTCGTTCATTAATTTATCTCGTATTCCAGTTTTATCGTTATTTGTAATTGTGTTTAGTTTAGAATCCAAATCGTTATAATTCTTATTAATTGTATTAAGCTTCTTTGTATATTTTTTTTCTAGTTTTTCTAAAGGTTGTATTTGTTGTTCATTTATGAATTTTTTTACTGGCGTGTTCTCATCTCGTTCATCTGATTGTTTAAATCCTTCGAACATTTTACGTTGTTGTTCCTTTAATTCTTGATATTTGTTATTTACTTCGTAATCAGAATACGCAGTATAGTTAGATACTTGTTTTTCATTCACTTTAACGTTATTCATAGTATACTTGTTATTATAGTATGAATGGATAATATATTTTTATGAAATTACCGTTTTGTCATATTCGTCAGAATAATACCTGATACGACTATTCCAGTGAGTATACCTGTATATAACAACACGTCTGATGCTGAGTTTGTTATGTTATTTAAAAACATATTTGGTGCGTTTTTTGATTTTTGTTCTTTTAATGGATGGACGTCTGTTTCTAAATTATTATCAAGATAATTAGAGTAAGTTGGTCTATACAAATCAGCTCCATCTAACTTATTATCATTTTGTTTATTGTATTTATTAGTAACTCCTTCAATTGACCGGTACAATGTAGAAAATGTTTCAGGAACACTATCCAATTCAGTGGTTCCATTCAACTTTATCTTACTAATACGTAGTTTTGACATTTTGTCACCCATCTGTGTTATAATCAAACGGAAATAAGAATATTTATTATATGAAGTTACATCAAATGGTTTTCTAGGTGATGTTTTACTTGGCATTTCGTCTTTGTTTATAAGCTGTTGGTCTACATAATCCCACGATTCTCCATCATTAGAAGAGACCAATGTAAATTTTTTAGGAAAAGTATTTGTTGCTTCAAATGTAGGTGTTGTAATTGAATAACTAGTTAAATAGAGTTTATATGGCAATTTAATCTCTATCCACTCACCTGGTATTTCAGTTTTGTTCTTATTAGGACCAACTTTTGTGCTCCATGTATTATTTTCTGAACCTCCACCTAAATAACTTGATGGTGTAATTCCAGAGTAGGGGGTCTGAGTATATTTTGAATAATTTTTAGTCATACTTGTATTATTATTATTTACATTGTCACATTCCCAGTACGTATTTGTAGTTTCATTAAATGCGTTAAATCCTTGTGTATTGTCATTATAATTTGATGAAGTTTTGATTACATATTTTCCATTAGGTTCATATCCATTAATCGATTGATTATCTATTCCAGATTGTCCGGACTCCATACTAGATAATGTTATGTTTGGTAGTGGTATTGCTTGTATTATGTTTGTAGATGACATCGTTTTATATTATAGGTATACAAAACTTTTCGTAATTTTACAAAACGATGTCCGAATTATAGTTTCTTGAAAATGAAAAATAAAGATGATGTTAATACAACCGACAATACTAAACTAGAATACATAGTCGTATCGTATGTTTCGTTATAATTAGCGTGAATATTATCTTCATCACTCATTAACTGTTTCATTTTTGAATCCAGTTCTTTTCTTAATGGTATTATTTTACTGTGAGTTCCTATTATGTTTTTATGATTTTCCTCATACTCAGCGATATTTATATATTTATTTAAAGGTGCTTCTTGTAACTTTTGTACGCTTCCATTATCCATTAATTTATTATATATATCGTTTACTGTTTGAATTTGTGTATCTTCTGTCGTACACGTTGATTTTACTGTATCGGGTAAAGTTATATCAGTGCATTTTACATATTTCTGATATTTTTCATTAAAATCTTTTAAATCTGCTAAAACATTTACATTTGCATCCATAATTGTTAATCCCTCTATTTTTGACATATTATTGTTCGTATTACTATATGATTGGAAAGTTTCACAGGATTTATTTAATCTATAACAACGATGCCCGATTATGTTAAAAATTGACAACGACATAGCACCCAATCCTTGAAAACCAGTTTGGGCGCTATTCAATGATGATATTACCAGACGAATATATTTATATTTTTTTTTATTATCTATGTTAAATACAATAGGTGAATTATTGGTATTATACATTGGATTATAATCAAAATGACTATCCAGTATTTCCCATTTGTTAGTATCATTTGAAGCAACTATGTAAAAATCCTTTGGAAAAGGCGTGAATTCAGTTGTTCCATCACGCTTACCCGGTAAAAGTTCATATTTCTTTACGACTACTGTATTTGGTATTTCTACTTCTACCCACTCACCATTTATAGTTGAATTGTTTGATAATATTGTTTTTTCATTACCTATATACTTTCCATCGTTTGTGATTTTAACCGGCAAACTATTCACATCTATACTTGGAATATCGTTTAGCTGTGCCTTTAATTTCGCGTCCTCTATTTTGAAAGTGCTTTTTATCCTATTAATGTTGTTACCTATATTTTTTAGTTCTCTAATCATAGTATCATTATCTTTTACGTATTTGTTATATTTTTCTGTATCGGGAAAATATTTTACACTCGTTACAATTCTAGATCTAATCCCTCTCCATGTGAACCTATATTTTCTGTATCTATGCACCTTTTTTATCTTAAAATCGTTCTGAGTTTTTGGTTCTACTATTTTGATTCCTTTTTTATTATTATTATAAATTTCTACCTGTTTATTCATTTTATTTTTTAAAGAAATTATCTTATTCTGCAATATTTCTTTTTGTTTCTGATTATCATATGCCAATTTTCGGTTTTTACCATCATTTACGATTTGACCCCTTGAATAATCACCCTTTGTTATTTTCCTATTTGTGTAAAACTCATCTTTATAGGTTCCTATAGTGTAATTACTTACCCATTTTGTAGAAGGATTATTATCAGTTAGATTTCTTACGATATGACTGGTATTACTACTCGATGCTCGTAATCGCACATTCTCAGATGGAATAATATTTACAATAGTGCCTGTATCAGATTTGTTTATATTCTTAAACCATTTTTCCTCTTCGGATTTGTTATCCATATTACTATTAGAATGTTAGTTATACTAGTAATATATTTTATACTTTTCTAAACCGGTATATTAAAACCATAAGTCCAACAATACCGATAGACAGGTTTGCTGTTTTAAATAGCTCACGATCAAATATACTTTGCGAATCTTTATATTTTCCGTCTGACCCACTGTGTATCTGCTGTATGTCAAGTATGGTATCCGACAGTTTTTTATTCGTGCATAATTGCCTACCTAAACATTCTTTGCGGTTATTACCAAACTCTTCTCCTTTACACATTTCCGGGTTATATGCTTGATTTAATATTTCATCACACCGGTCTTTCGTTGGCATATCTTTTGCTTTTATAGCATTCACGTAAAAAAAATCTTTCATATCATAACCAATATTCACGTTTAATGTAGCCATTGTTTGTTTATATTATAATTTTATTTTTTTAGATACAGATACGATAATAATCATAAAATAATGCGGTGGAACTTTCACGTTTAAATTTACAAACTTGCCCTGGACGCATACACATTGCTAATGCTTGGGGATCAAATCTAGATATTTCGGGTAACTGTTTTGTATTCATGATATTGTATTTTTGTTTCAATTCGTCAATTTCAGTATTTCCTAAAATTTCGCATTTTGGCACTAATGTATGGTTTAAAATATTATATTGAAGTCTATTAATATTATGGATCACCACAAATATACCATCGCGATTGTATAGATACTTAATTTTATTTACGGTTGTCTCGTTTGGTTCATCCTCTATGATAATAACCAACGTGTCATTCTTTGTGATAATATTATCAACGTTATATATGTCCTCTACGATATTGTCTAAATTCGCACGATTAATTTGTTTTGATGTTAAATAGTATTTTACGTGAATCTTACGAGTATCGTTTCTATGTCCGATAGTAAAATCTAACTGGGTATTGTTATTCATCGCATCAATTTCATTAATACTAAAATCCGTGTGCTCTGATGTATCATAATTCAAATTATCGAATTGATCTATGAGAGTGTTTCTGGACTTAAACAACTTTAAAATCCGACTATTGGTTGTTGATGTGTTAGTGTTTGACATTCTATTATATAAATAAGTTGATACTTTTATATAATAATATTCGATTTCAATTTTCTATACTAACTTTCTAACAACTAAATTATCAAAGTCCAACTTTCCCGAATTCTTCGTATTGGATGGTTCAGTATTAGCTGGTGTATTTTCATATTCTATAGGTGGGTTAAACGATACTACTCCTTCATCCACCATATTATTCTCACTGTTTCGTATTACGGTATCATTTGGGTGTGTATCATTCTCGGCTGAAAAATCATTTCCATTGTTTATTATTTTGATACTAATTGGTGGTGGTTGATGAATTCCAGTTGCGCCATTCATTTTCATCGCACCTCCGTCAATTGAACTTTCGTGAGATGGAGGAGGAGGAGTTGTAGGGGTCATAGAGGATTCATACCCATTTATTCTGTATATATCTAAAGCAGTTACCAATTTTACTGTATCTGGGTCCTTCAAACTAGGGGTATTTGTTTCTATTTTTAAAAATCTATCACCAATATTCGCAACGTTCCATATTCGGTTTGGTGTTTCGTCTCCTCTATAATGTACTTGTTCTCCGACTGTATATTCTTGTGCTTGTTTTGACAACTCATTGAATTCTGGTTTCTCAGGGGTTGGTGTACCATATATTTCCTTGTTTAATGAATCTGAAAATGTGTTTTCTACATTTTTGTCAACATATCCCGGAGATCCCGGTGCATATACAGGACTTTCTGGTTTCTCAGGGGTTGGTGTACCATATATTTCCTTGTTTAATGAATCTGAAAATGTGTTTTCTACATTTTTGTCAACATATCCCGGAGATCCCTGTGCATATACAGGACTTTCTGGTTTCTCATGGGTTGGTGTACCATATATTTCCTTGTTTAATGAATCTGAAAATGTGTTTTCTACATTTTTGTCAACATATCCCGGAGATCCCGGTGCATATACAGGACTTTCTGGGGTATCGGATGTTATCGTTATATTTTCTCTTTTTGCTTTATTTCTTTCACTTGCGTTAATACTGTATTTTGTTTCGCGCACTATGTCTTGTGGTAAGAAATCATTTTTAAATGTTAAACGGTCAATATTTTTTGAATATGACATACTTTCCATTTGTTCTATATTATCATCTGTAATTAGGCGCATTTGTACGTTCATTGTTTGAAGCTCTTGTAGTAACAATTTGTAGGAATAAGGAACATTTACAATGCTGAAATTACGACCAAATTTGCTTACTTGTTCCAAGTGTTGTTCTTTTCCGTCTAATGAACCTGTAAATTTCAATGGACCATCTGCCATTGGACTCATAAAAATGTTCTTAGAAGGATTATAAACAGCCATCATCCCGGTTGTATTACATATCGCAATCTGATATTTATCGGCCCTTTCCATGACGGACTCACGTAAGAATTCGCTTGCACCGTGGGAAATTACAACATCACGTTCCATTTCTCCTATACGAAGACCACCGTCATTGGCACGACCAGATACAGGTTGGCGTGTTAATTGGGTATTGGGACCACGAGCGCGGTAGTTCACCTTATCCTTTACCATATGTTTCAATCTCATATAATAATTAGGACCCATAAATATTTCACTTTCGATTTGTTCTCCGGTCATACCGTTATACAATAGTTCATTACCACTTGAGTGATACCCCACATTGGATAACATTTCTCCAAATACCTTAATTTTAGAACCCTTATTATTAAACGCGGTACAGTCTGCAAATCCACCATATATAGAGGATGCTTTTCCCACTATACATTCTACCAAATGCCCTATAGTCATACGAGATGGGATAGCGTGAGGGTTTATAATCATATCGGGACGAACTCCGTCACGGGTAAATGGCATATCACTCTCGGGAATTACTAATCCCACTGTTCCTTTTTGTCCGGCACGAGATGCCATTTTATCACCTAAGTTAGGTATTCTGATTTCACGAACACGAACCTTGGCAATACGATTACCAGTTTCGCCCTCAGTAATAAATGTTTTATCTACAGTCCCTAATTGCCCTTTCTTTGGTGTTTTAGACGCGTCTAACACTTTACTGTCCTGAGAAGAACTACGACTTGTCATACCAATTAATACGGTTTTGTCATTTAATTCAGTATTTTCACTGACAATGCCGTTCTTATCTAATTTACTATAATCATATCCTGGTTTTGTTCCAACTATATCTATTTCAGATTCGATATTCGTAAATGTTTTTTCAGTAGTTTCTTCTCCTCCCTTACTAATTTCCTCGTGAGTTTCATATGTCGAATAGTATGTTGTTTGAAATAAACCACGTTTTAGAGCACCCTCATTGATTAAAATAGCATCTTCTACGTTATACCCAGTATAGCACATAATAGCTACAATCGTATTTTCACCATAAGGGTTCTCTTCTTTATTAATATAATCTAAATAACGAGACTTTACCAATGGTATTTGACCGGAAGATAATACTACCGCGGTTTTATCCATTCGAACCTGATAATTAGTATGATACATCGAACACGCCTGTTTACTTTGACCGCACGAAAACGAATTACGTGATGCTGGATTGTTTTCAGGGAAATTAATGATGTTTGCCATTGTACCAAATATTAATGATTCGTGGATTTCTAAGTGAGTGTGTTTGTCATTATTACTTGCTTCCAATTCTTCTTGGTTCACCGCTATTAATGAATTTTCAGTTTCATTTGTATCAATATAATCAATTATCGCCTTGTCTTCTAAAAATCGTTTTATACGAGATGGGGCAGTTTCACCATTGATATTATCATACAACTCGGATAATTCATACATTTTATAATCATTTGGATTAAAGTCTTTGACCGTTTTTTTATTGAACCCCGAAATTAAATCGTTCCAAGAATAATCACCTTCGTCCAGATGCTTCTTTACATTATTTTTATCAAATGACATCTTGTTTGTTTCAGGGTCACGATAGAAAATCGGTCTACATATGCGCCCAGCATCAGTATAAATAAATACTGTATTTTGTGAAATTTGAAAAGAAACGCTTGTGTATATTGGAAGCAACCCATTGCGTCTATATAAACGTAACTTTTCTACGGTTTCGTTTGGAGTGCTTACAATACCAGCCCACAATCCATTTATAATTACCTTGGTTGTTTTTGATAAAGCCAAAGGAGTGCATTCTTCCAATAATTTCATTTCCACTTTCTCACGTAACCATTTAATCATAGGTTCACGCGAAACACCTTGAGTTATATATGCGGTAATCGCCATATGCTTATGGATACCAATATTGCCTCCATCTGGAGTATCAATTGGGTCAAACATACCCCATTGTGTACTATGTAATACACGAGGACCGATTAACTTTGTGCTTGAATCAAGTGGCAGGTTTGTCTTACGTAAATGACTTAGTGCTGAATTATATGAAAGACGGTTTAAATCTTGTATTACACCAATGCGTTTTGTATGTGTTTGAGCACCCCAATTTCCTTTAAAACCTTTTCTGAAACCATCTTCTACTATTTTATCACTGAATACATTTTTATAATTCTGTTCGACTAACGCTTGTAAATTATCTTCATACATGGCTTTATTAAACGTAATTTTTGATTCAAAATCTAAATGGATCTTACGTAATTGCAAGTTGTAATATTCACGGAATAAGTCATACATTAAAGAACCAACCAACTCTATGCGTTTATATTTAAAATTATCACGGTCAGTTGGCTCATCTACGCCTGTATACACTGATAATAAACGATGAGTGATATAACCCAGATAATATGCCTTGTCTACATAATTAGTTTCTCCTACGTGAGGTAAGAAATAATCGGCTAATATTTCCTGTGCGTGTGAAATAGTTTTACCCTTAGTTAGAGATGCTATATATTTCAAAGCAGTGCGTTGAGTCAGAATACCTCCGGCATCATGGACGGATGGTATGAATAAATCTACCAAATGTTCGTATTTTTCAATATCTAAAAGACAAGATGTTATTATCTGTTTGTCTGAAATTACACCAAGAGCACGGAATACAATAAATAGTGGTACTGCTTTTCTTACATTTGGTATATTTACCACTAGGTTTTTAAAGGTATATGATGGTGTGGGAGCCATAATTTTTACAGATAATGTTCGTATGGGTTTTGATACGTTCTCAGAAACAGAGCGAATTTCGGCTGAATATAAATATTTATCATCCCCTGATTTTTTTATATAGAGCATATTATCACCGAACTTTTCTTGTGAAACTACTGTTTTTTCTTTTCCATCTATAATAAAATAACCACCGTGGTCGTTACGACATTCACCCATAGTGTGACGTACATCCGCAGGTAACCCGGATAATACACAATAATCAGATTGAACCATAATAGGGAATCTTCCTAATAATACCTTTTCAATTGTGGTTGTTCTCACTTGTTTATTTGAACTAACTAACGATTTCTCTGTTAATTCACGAATTAATGCGGTCTCTTCCGTTGATATTTCTTGAGTAGTGCGCTTGGTGCGACGTTTTGGTGCTCCACCGACCATTTCATCCCCATCGATTTCTGTATTCATTTCAGGGTTTTCTTTGAAGTTTTTAAATGTAGGTGCGTCGTCATATTGTCCTCCTTTGAATAATTCATCTGGACCTACTAATGTTGGTTCAACACCATCGTCTAAAATATCAATATATTCTACATCAATATCGTAATGAATTGTCATACCATATGTCATGTTTCGTAATCTGGCTTCATTCGGAAACATGTAGTGCGAATTGTTATCATCATATATTACTGGTTTTCCAAAATATATTTTATTACCTTCTTTACCACCAAAATACATTATACATTGGGAACGATATTCGTTTGTTTTCTCGTCGAACTTAGTTCTTATACGCAATGGATTTTTTTCTTTGAAAATTTGAAAAATACCATTTTTAAAAAAATCGTTATACGATTCGGTATGGTGTCTTACTAAACTTTGAGGATTGTCTTGAAAATACTTATCCATCAATTTCCATACTGTAGAATTATCCATAACAAGGTTATATAAAATGGTTGTATATATTTATACCATTTGGTTCTAATATTTTTAGTAACTTTTGAATTTATTTTCTTTGTATATTCTATAATTATGGATACTTTTCTTCAATCTATTTTCGGCCCTCTTGGTAAAGACTATTGTCTTTACTTCTACTTTCTTTCTATGTTAGGGTTCTTCCTTCTCGCACTTTTATTATTAACTTCTCTTATGGTTGGTATTTCCCAGCGTAAAGGATTTGATTTCTACTTTCAAATGATGACTGTCGGTATCGGTTATGCAATTTTCTACTTTCAGAACCGCCTTTTACATTCAATGTGCGTAGGAAGCGCATAAACATTATTTAGTATAAAATATATAGGTCATGGATATTTTATACTACAGTAACTATTGCACTCATTCTCAAAAAGTGTTACAGACACTTGTTAAAGGGAATTTAAGTGATAAAATCAGTTTTATATGTATTGACAAACGACAAGTAGACAAACGAACAAATCAAACATATATTATTCTTGAAAATGGCGGAAAGGTGGTTTTACCACCCAACATACATAGTGTACCTTCGTTATTACTAATTAAGGATAATTATCGTATTATACACGGAGATGAAATTATAAAATTTTTTCATAATGATATTAAGCAACAATCTAATGTAGCTACCAATTTTAATGGAGAACCTGTATCATTTCATTTAGGGAACTCATCCGGTGGGACAAATATTACATCCGAACAATACACCATGTATGATATGTCTCCAGATGAGTTAAGTGCTAAAGGCACTGGGGGAAATAGACAAATGTATAATTACGTTTCTGTAGGTGATAGTATGAATTTAATCAAAACACCGGATGACACCTATAAACCAGATAAAGTATCCAATAGTGTTACGGTTGATTCATTACAACAGACACGGATGGACGATATTAATCAAATTATGCCGAATAAACAACCATTCGGACAACAAGTTAGTAACTAAAACAATATAAATACTATTCTATTTTGTTTTATATAATACTATGGCTGATAAATCCACTCTTAGTCGCGCTTTCAATACACACCTTATTGAATTCTTTGATGATATTATTCGGATATACCCCGAAAACCAAGATATTTCAAAGGCGAAAACCTCATTTGAAACAATCAAAAAGGCAAATCCGTCTTTAATTGTAAAGGCATGGTATCAAAAGGTATATATGCCTTATCAACAGGTCATTGACGCAGGAGACTTCTCCTTCTTTTTTGATAAGGATTACGCACAAGACCTTCAGTCTGTATCTAATGCTGGTGAAATCATGAGAATGATTGACAAGATCCGTGAACCGGTTCGTACTATGAACGATGATAATAAAGACCATTGTATGAAGTATATTCAAAATCTTAGTAAAATTTCTACTGTATATTCCAGCATGTAAACGTATTACTGATACAGTAAACTTAATAATTCGGACGGATTTAATAATTGTAAATATTCCTTTACACGTGTACGTGTAATCTTTTCTTTATTTTTCTTCTTCAAAGAAGGAATGTAAATATTACTATGAAGAAAATTAACATGCTGGATATACTTATCTGGTAATATTGATTTTGTTTTGAAAATAAATTTATGCATATAATGTTGGTGTAAAATTGTGATTACTTTCTCATATTCACTATGAATTTTATAACGAATATCTCTGGTTTTGCGATATATTCTATTATATTCATATAATTTATCAATACGGCGAACGCAAAAATATTCATATGCATAGTATGGGTTAATCACGCTCATTGCTTCTCGAATTATTATATCTGGATTCATTATTCGGGTGCTATCTCCGGTATTCAAATCTGTTAATAAATAACCATCTATATCGTCTGCCATATTATGTAGATTATTATAACAATCCAAATTATACTTGCGAGGGAAATAAATTATACCTTCTATATCTCGTAGAAAACTATTGTTCTCATATTCTGTATTTGGTATGTATTTTAGAGTGTTATTTTGTATTTCATAGACCGATATCAGATAAAATTTATCTATATTCTGGGTAACCTTGTTGTAATTTTTCTTTAAAATAAATGTGTATGTTCGGGTTTTTGATAGGTATTCCAATATAGGTGTGGTATTTTTCTCATTTATATGAAATGTGGATTTAAACTTATTTATTATATTTGTCGTTTTTTCATCTGACGCTGATACTACCCTCCAAATATTACATCTATCATCATGCATTAAATTTATCATATTCCCTGTTATATATTCACTTACTTGAATATTGGAGGTTATCGTTGGATAACGACTACAGAATGTATTGTATCCAATTGACTTAGGTGGCGAGTAACTTAGTAATTGGTTTTCAGGATACGAAATTATTACCATTCGATATAGTCGAGTTTCATCATCATTATAGCATAATACATCTTTATCATAGCAAAACGTATAATAATATAAATTATCATATTTTACCAATCGTTTTATTATATTCTTATCTGACAAATATTCTATATCCAGACGAACGCCGGAGAATGATGGCGTTAGTTCCATATCTGATTAAATTAGATATGGAATTGTTTTTATCTATTTTGTTTACGAAATAACTTTTGTATGTAATATAATTTAGATACATATTATATATTTTAGTATTATATTATAATGGAAACATCAAACGACACTGATTCTATAATAGAAGAAACATCACTTACACGGAATACAACAAACAATGGGCGTTCTATTCAGTTAGAATTAGGAGATATTATAGAAATAATGGCTCCGACGAATAATGATATCCACGAAATGACTGGTTTAATAACATATATTGATGATAGTAAGATCTCTATTATAAGCACATCTACTGGTAAAACACATATTTTGAATATTACCGAAGAGGGGTCATTAAGTGACGAATCCATAACTGAACTTCATTTACTTAATAGAAGTGATGAGAAAGGATATTCAAGACAAAATAATCTTTTACCTAAAACTTGGGTCGATATTCATTTTGGTGGAGAAATTCCAGCTATTATTACTGGAGAAATCACCAATTTAGAAGAGGATATGATTGAAATTACTACGTTTCCTGATATTAAAACCATATATTTAAATTTTGGATATAAAGGGCTTCCACAAAACATTCCCATTGAACGAATTGTGATACGCACAAAACCTGACTCTTTAAATAATGTCCCGTCTCTCGCTATTGTCAGACAAGAATTAGAAGAGGGCGAAGAGTTTGAGCCAGGGAATTACCAACAAGAAGATATTGCTACTATGGAATTTACCGATACAGGCGACTCAGTTATTCAAGTTCCAGAAGACGGGAAATTTGATGAAAATGTTCGTGAAACACTTCATAATCTATACATTGACGCAAATTCTATCATATTTGGTGAAAGTTTAGAAGCATTAGAACAAGTTGTAGAAATACCGGAATCAGAACGACGATACAGTATTGAGGAACAAGTTAATGATATGGTAGATGAACTATTGTCTACTATTCCAAATAGCCAACGTTCATTGAGGGTTATGAACAATATTCATTTACTAATTGAACGATTCAAAGAACTAAGATACCAGTTTTCCAAGTTTGATAGTAATCAAAATGTATATGATGTCACTACTAAAGGTGCTTACTATAAACCGATTGTTGATAAAATTGTAAACATCGACGCACAACTTAAATGGTTGGTTCCTGTGGTTGCTAATAAGAAATTTATTTGTGCTTCCGAAGATATGGTTGAACCTGATGATGTTATTATGAACAATGATAATAGAGATTTAATACAATTACAGCAACTCCAAGACAATTACTTCCACCGAAAAAATACAGACAAATCGCTAACATATACCGAATTGAATATTCTCACGTCATCAATATTAACCCCATTTACAAAACCAGATAATTCAAATGATTATCTTCAGAATAAACAAGTTCTTGGAAATATTGATGCTATTGTTGATAATTTTGGGGAGTTTAATTCTACTGTATTTGGTAACAGCAACCAACCTTTTGTCACTAAACAGTTTATTATTCAACGATACAATCTTGGACTTTCGAATGTTGAAAAGGTTGATTTAAAAGCCGGTAAATCTGTGTATCTAAGAAAACCCATGACACAAAGTGATAATATGACAATTAAATCAGTTATTATGATGCCAGAACCCGTTATTCGATTTTCTACTATGGATTTACCTAACACAAATATCTTGCGACAATCTACCTTACACGAGAAATATACTTCTATTTTTAAATTGTTAAGAAAAAACCGCGAGATAATACCTCACGTTATTAATGACCTATCTAAGGAACTTGATTATGAAAAGATGGAAGCAGAAAATAAAATGGAGTTCTTATCGGGAATACAAGAATTCATACTTGGAAATGATGTGTCACGTGATTCCTATAATGATAATAAATTTAAACAATTTTTAGATGTCATTATACCTAAAACACACTTTTTTATTAAAACCGTAAGAAAATACGTGAAAAATAAGATTTCATTCCTAGGGTTTGTAGAACAATTAGAACCTTTTGCAGTATATTCTGATGACATTAATTTTAAGCAGTATAATCAAATTAAATTCCTTGTTAGAGAACGAATCAAAGAAATTAAGGACAGTATAATTCAGAAGACTAAGAAATTTAATTATATTCGCAATGCTAAATACAATAGCACACCATTCAGTGACAATACTATTTTAAATCTTATTTCTACTAACAGTGATATGACCGAACCATTTTATCAAAATTATCACTTACTTTCCAAAGATAAGGCTAATAACAAACTTACACCTCAAGAAATCTTACTTCATATTAATGAAAGTGACAATAGTAAGTTATATACTAATTTAATGGTTTCTATTTTAATATCGCTTATTACACCGGAAAATCTTAGTGATGTTATCAACAAACCGAATATAGATGAAATGACGGATAATGAACGGATTAAAGCAGCAGATTGTACCAAACGATTCTTAACCAAGAAATACACGTCGATGAAAGACTTACAAACAGATAATAACAATGATGAAGTATATTATGATACCGAACTTGATGATACTCCTTATCATATTTTAAAGAAATACCAAGATGAGGAGAAAAAAATGGTTCCTGAATTATTTCACGAATTTTTAGTCGAGAACCTTATTCATAAACACGATGCTCCAGAGGACATCGCAAAATACCTTGCTACTACCATTATTACTGGTAAGAAATTAGTTTCAGATGGAGAATATGCTATGTTGGAAATTAAACCTACATTAGACGATGGGAGGAATATCGAGTCATTATCGGATAACGAAAAAGAGTCAGTTGAAATAGAACAAGACATACGTAAAAAGACTACGTATTATAAACGTGTTAAGGATAATTGGGTTAGTGATAATTTAATTGAAGATGAAGCGTTTCTTGATACAAATACATTGTTCTGTAATATCAGTCGTGATTGTTATAAAAATCAAAAGAATAGCGTATGTGAAACAACCGACCACGCCAAGAATAGATTCCAACAAAACACGCGCGACAAATTACTTAATGAATTTGATAAGAGATATGAAATATCGGTTGATGAACTGGAAAAAAAATTAGAGGATAACATCGCATATCATTTGAAAATGCTTAATAAATCACGTGTATTGAAAGATATCCAATTGTATAAAGCGAATAATCTGGCTTATATGATTGGTTCTTTATCAAACGATAATGAAGTCATTATGTCACCACATTTGCAATTACGTGACCTCATCTTCGGACAAGATAATTTCACTAAAAAACAGCAAGATATTATTATTTTCGTGCGAAAATACTGTCGTTCACCACTTGTAACTGAATTGGGTGAACACCACGCGTGGTTATACTGTAAAGACACCAATACGAAACTACTTCCTATCTCTTTATCAGAGTTAGCGAATGAGTTTATCAATGGAGGGGACTATAATAAGAAATTAGAGGAATTATGTCACTCTAATGGTATGTTGAGTGATGACGGAGACTCAATTGTAGATAAATATAGTGGGTTTGTTCTCCGTAAAATAGATTTCAGCAGCGAAGAAGGTTTTGATGAAAGTGGATTTCGTATTACATCCAATGATATTATGGAAAAGGATTTGGGAAGTGTTGTATTAGAATCTATTGGCAAGAAGAAACATCGTGTATTTGAAAACCAACTCGCAGAGACGATATATAACGTGTTTTCGACCATTGCGTCTAATATTGATATTAATGTTGATTCTATTGAAGAATTTGTTATGAGAACATCTAACGAAATAATTGATAAAAGTATTATGAAAGAAGAAACATATAATAGAAAATCTAAAAAAATGGAAAAGGAGAAGGGTAAATCATTAGGATCTTATCAGAAATATTACAATGAAACTATTATTATTATTATTTCTTCGGTCTTACTTGTTGCTATACAAACCGCAGTTCCGTCATTTAAACTAAAGAAAACTTTTCCTGGATGTGTACGTTCATTTGGAGGATTTCCAATGAGTGGAATTGAGGATACAACCGGTATCAAATATATCGCGTGTGTTTTATATAAAATCAAAAGCCAGATTTCTCCTTGGACCGCTATTAAACAACACAAACAAGACGCATTAACTAAACGTATTCAAAGTATGATTGAATTACACGTTTTTAAACGAAATGATATTTCGGAACTGTATGTTAAAAAACGCGAATACACTCTATTAAACCCGGATATCGTCATCCCAGAAGAACATAACCTTGAAAAATGGAAGCATTTTATGCCACCTGTTGTTAAATTCTCTATTGTTAACTCACTTAGAAATGTTAGCACTGAATTCAAAAAAGATTTTATTGAATTATTGCGATATGGTAAGAAAGACCAATATAAATCTATTTCTGTTTTAAAAAGTAGAATCGCACAATTCGGGTATGGAATTATTGAGTACATTAATCATATTGTACGAAATAAAGACCAACTTCTTAAGACTTCTTCTCAATTACCTTTCTTGGAAAATGCTTGTTGTAATGAAACCAATTTAACTAATCCTATCGCATATTTTAATAATGAAGATGAGAACATTAATGTTAGTATTAAAACAGTAAACCAACTGTCCGCGATTATCAATGACTTAAATACGTTAACCAAAGCACCTTCATTATATCATTCTCCATTTACTGGGATTAAATATCCAGTTGTGTCTAGTGGAGATATGGAAGAATTAATTTATTCTACGGTTATTCATTATTGTAATTTTGACAGGAAATTACCAGTTCCAGATATATATAAATCAGTGTGTTCCGAACGCCCAGCTGAATACAATTCTTCTTGGAGAATCGCAGATAAAATAGAGTTTCTCAAACGAAATGGAAAGAAGTATACTGAATCTGATTTACATAAATTAATGAAATTGGTATATCAGAACAATCTTATTCATATTGATACCCAAACCGAACATAATCAAGTAAACATATTGAAAGACATCATCGCACACCTTGAATTGACTGATTCTACTGTTATTGAAGCCCCTTTACGAAAACACTTATTAAATGTCCTCAATAAACATAATCCTAAGGTTATGAGAAATGAGAGATGTGATGAATTAAAGACATTGAATAAATACTTAACCACTACAAACACTCGATTATACAAAGAAATTATTACATTTATTGATAAACATGGCAATCTTGGGGCGTCCGAGATGAACAAATTTGAGGCATTTTTATTAAACATTACAAAATGGTCTATTGATGATGATGCTGCCGATATAAATAATTCTTCCAGTCAAGGACTATACTCTATCGTTCAATTCATACAAAACGCATCATTTTCTATTGGAAGAACTTACCCATCCGCATTATTACACCAAAATCCTTTTTATTATAAGGTTCCAGCTCACTGGGGGGTTAGTGAGAGTCATATGAGCGATATTTCTAAATTTATAGAAAAGTACTACGCAAAACTTCATAAATTCAAATCAGATAAAATTATTACCAGATTACTAATGGAAGTGGGAAGACGATTATCTACAATCACTATGTTTATGGAAAATATACCATTACAGACCGAATTGGTTAAAGACATTGATGAGATTTCTCAATCATTCCATTGTATGTTTGACAAACAAACTATTTACCGTCTATACACTTATTGTTTCTATTCTATCATTTATGAATATATTGTTCTCTCAAATGATTCTGACCTGCTAATCGCAGATATTCAAACTAACAAATTATCACACAGACAAGACATTATAGATGACCAAAATGTATCAGACCAACTACAAACGGAAGTTAATGACCTAGATGAAAACACGGCTGACTCGCAAAATAATTTAGAAGAGATACAGATTGTTACCGGCAATTTATTGGAGCTTAAAGAAAAGGTTGCTTCCCTATTAATCACTTTCATTGAAGTAGAACAAGAGAATAAACTGTCACTTGATATTACCTATGATAATATTATGAATAAGGTGAACCGGTCAAAGGATAAAGAAAAACAAGGGATTATTTCTTATTTGGGTAATATGAGTATTGAAGAACGTAAAATAGAAGACATGTTTAAAAAACACAAATTAGAACGCTGGAATATAGGTCAACAGAAAGGTATCTTTCAATACGAGAAATCTACGTATGACCGGGAACGGTCTGAATTAATCGGGCAAATCGGGTCAGAACAAACTGAAATCACGGGAGAAACCAATAATGAAGCTCTTGATATATATGATATTGAAAAGAGAGATGAGTATGAACCAGGGGACGATTATAATCGTGACACATATGACTTCCAAGATCTAGGGGAAGATTATACGGATGGAGATTTTTATCCGGAAGATCGCGATGAAGATGAATTCCCAGAAGATTAGCTATTTTTCTTCGTAAATTTTTTATATTGATATTGTAAATCATAAATATCAATATAATGAAAGGGTTTGTACGTTATCATAAACTTAGCATCTCTATTATTATTTTTCTTATCTTGTTCTCTATTATTCATATGACTAAGCCTACTATGTTATACAATAATGATGGGTCATTTAGACAATTCGGAGTCGGGTATAGACACAAAACGGTTATCCCTATTTGGAGTGTCTCTATGGTTATCGCCATTTTCTCTTACTTGTTTGTTATGTATTATTTAGCGTATATGTAATGATATTTTCATCCATTTTTATTGTATATAAAAATAATAATGGACGAAGCTACGTTGATTGAACCTTCTGTCAAAAACTATCTATTTAACACTCTTCAAAAATGCCATTCTAAACGCGTAGATGTGTATTTTTATGTGCTTAATATCGGGGTTCTCCTTATATTCGGTGCGATTGTGGTTGCTACTCTGTATTATTGTTATACACAAAAACCGAATGAATATGATAGACAACAAAAACTTATAAAAGACCAAGAATACGTCATGTCTAAGATTAGACATTACCAAGACCAAAGGAAAACTGATGAAGAAACTCAAATTTCAAGTATTTCGAATTTGCCTTTCATATCCGGATAATATACAATTTTATTATATGCATATTCTATAAATTAGTATGAGTATTACAAATCAACAGCGCGAGAATATTATTATTGAAAATAATACCGCTCAATCACGATTATTAGACATATTAGAGAACTACTCCAGACAATCTACCAATTTAACAATACAAGAACAGCTCCACGGGGATATTGACCTTTCTCCACTCAGAGAATCAGGATTTGGATTAATTGATACCATCATTTTGGGTAAAGGTGAGATTACAAATATTGTAAATATACCCAAAGGGATTACTTCATTCACATGTGCTGAGAACCTACTCAAAACGATTGATAATTTACCTAGTTCTCTATCTTCTCTTAATCTTTCGGGAAATATAATAGAAGATATCGATGTTTCTAATTTAAATAATCTTCAAACTCTTAATCTTTCACACAATAAACTTACACAATTAGAGAACCTTCCAACCAATTTAGAAGAATTATTATGTGATTTTAATCAACTACATCAAATAAACTTAGAAGGTCTTAATAAACTGAAAACACTTAATGTTTCAAACAATAAAATAACTCTTATTGAGAACATTGACACAATTACTAACTTAATATATGACAATAATCCCAGTATCAACTTCCGTAATTCAGATGTAGACCACATTGGTGGAGACGATAATGACAATGAAGATAATACTAATTATAAAGACGCTCTTAATCAATACTTCCGTATGAAAAATGAGTATGAAACTAAAATTCACGAGAAAAAGAAAAGAATATACGAAAACGAACCGAATAAGAAGATGGCAAAACAGCTAATGCGCAAATATACACCCGAATGTATTAAATGCAAACGAAAGGTTGGAACCATATTCACTAGAGACGAGAACATATACAAGGCTATTTGCGGTGATACACAAAATCCGTGTAATCTTAATATTGAACTATTTGCCGGGTTTTTATTACACTTTAAAGAGATGTTTGATATAACAAAGGAAGATTTTGAGGAAACACGCGGAATTATAGATACTGAAAAGCTTAACGATTTGTTTGATTATGTTTCTAGTGAAGATAATGTTAACTTATACAAAAAAACACTTGAATTGTACACAGAAAACGAGAACTCATATAAATCTTACATTGAAACTCATCATAATATGTATAATAATACAGATACAGTTAAGAGCTTACACAAAGCACAAGACAACTTATTTTCTTATATTGAAACTAGCAAACAACTCATTGATGAATACAAAAAAACTAACAATAGAGAATTCCTAAAAACTGCTATGGATTTAAGAGTGAATGAAATTAAACGAGAACTATCTACTATACGACGTTTGAAATACGGAATTATGGAAATTGTAACACATCCAACAAAAAAGGCATTTCCAGTTCATACTTTATACCAAAATACCGTTTCTTTAGATAAATTAGATAATTCTTCATTGGAACAACAACGTGTTATCAGTTTTACTATATAATTTATTTCATAATATAATTTATTTCATAATATAACTTTATGAAATAAACATCTTACTCACCCATTTAACAATCATTATAATTTGATACACCGTCCCATACTACACCGTGTGCATTAGCCCAAGACCTTTTAGCACATATTTCTTGACCTGATGCTTTCCAATCAACATGAGCGAAATCAATTACATCCTGACCTTCATCAAATCCAGGGGTCTCTTTTACACTGTCAACTAGAAGACCACTCTCATATAGCGAACCGATGTTTTTCTCTTCATCATTGGGTATCTTACATTTTTTATCTTCATTCACTTCCCAATAATCAGGGCATGTTGTGCTTTGAGGGGGATATGTGGTGGTTCCTTCTCCATAAGCCATTATCATACCAACATATGTAAGCACTAATATTAATGAAAGTATCGCTACTGTTATAACTATCATGTAAAAATTATCCATTGTATATACTATTATATACATTTTGTTTCGTCTCTCACTAAATATATTTAGTGAGTTGGTTCTCAATGCCGTTTATTTTATCAATGAAAATATATACCAATTATATAAAACTATGAATTACAATTTGGCCCCTGATGATATCAATAAAATTCATAAAATTATAAATACCGAAAGATATAATGGTCGAGTAAATATTGCGGAACCTCCTTCACCCGATGCCGTATTCAAAATGCAAGAAAAAATCGCACTTAAGAATACATCAACTGAATATCGCGAGGCACTTGGAGGAGACATAGAATCGAATGTTCTCGCTCAAGTCTATTTTTCTGCTGGTAATATTCAAATTATACAAAACGCACTTAGAGCTGGTGTATATAAGGCATCTCAGAACAAATTTGTGATTGCACCTCAAAATATAGATACACTCAAAATCATTATGCGTAGTATTTACTTACAGAACGCAGAACATCGCGAAGATGACATTACCGGTCAAGTTGAACGACTAAACCAACTTGTGTTAGATTATGCTATTCCTTCTGTATACAGTTCTAGTATTAGTTATATGAAATACTGCCAAGACCAGAGCACACTGGTTGTTCCACTTGAATTACCACGCAATCACGACCGCGATTTCAAGCAACTAGAACAAAAACCATTTTTGTAAGTTTACTAAAATATAATTTGACCGCATTCATATTATATTTTACGTGTTGGCTATTAGGGCCTTATCAATTATCGTTTCCTTTAGGATATTGTTTATTATTTTATTTTCAAACTTTTCATCTTCATCTTTACCATATCCACCTAATGATGCCTTTGAATATTCAAAGAATTTATTACATTCAGGGGTATCTAATTTATCATATTTAGGATTTTCAGCTATCCACGGGTGGACTTGAGCTTTGTTCTTATTCGCTACTATACGGACTGCTTTTGTTAAATGTTTTTTTGTTTCATCTTCCTTCGACCATACATCAGAGTCTTTTACATAGACTGTCTCACGTTTCAAATCAGTGCAGTGAATTGGTCTTACGTGTGGATGCATATCTCGAATACGCTCCAACATTATATCTGAGATTCCTCGTACGTATCCTACTTCTCCTGTATTGATAAAGTCATCTATTGTGAGTTCTATCGATTGGATAAAATCATTCAGGTTTATAGCGTCTTTACACGTCTCATTTAAGAACACATTCAGATTGAACTTGTTCGTTGTATTGTTAATGGTATTGTTTGTTGTGTTTCCAGTGTTCTTTGATAACTCTATAATCGTATCGTGTTGATCCGTCATTCTCTTATGTTGTTCTATCATCAGCTCCTTGAATTCTTGATTCTGTTTCAGTAACTCTATTACCAAGGATGAATCAACTTGAGTTGATACTGGTGCAACTGGGGTTTGGTCTGGTTCTACTCCTTTACACTTCTGTTTATGATTCCATAAACCACGTTTATATTTATATTGCTTTCCACACTCACAATAAAACCCATCATGGGTATTATAGGTAATTTGGGCCATATTTATCCTCATTCTATGTTTTGCTGTGGTTAAATGCCTATTATAATCCTTTTTATTACAGCATTTAAAGTTACAAACGTTACATATAAATTCAGTTGGGGTTTTATTCATATTTCCAATCCTCATTTAATCCTATAAAGTAAGGATACATTTTACCCCTAAATACTTTACACATTAATATACTTATTTTTTATGCAAGTAAATATTTCATCATAAATTCCAAGAATACTGCGTTCTCATCACAAACACAATTTTAGAAAAGTATTAAAACAAAACTATCTCAACCATATCCATTTTGGACATTTTATAAATGTCCATTTTTTCAAATCGTAGCCATTTCTTTTTTGTGTTTATTTAGCGTAAAATTATTTAAATCAATAATAATTGTTTGTTGTGTTTCAATTATATTAGATAACTCTATGATTGTATCCAGTTGTTCTGTCATCCGCCTATGATGTTCTATCATCATCTCCTTGAATTCTTGATTCTGTTTCAGTAGCTCTATTACCAAGGAGGAATCTACCGTATTTGATACAGGAACTGCTTGATTTTGGTCGTGTTCTACACCCTTACACATCTGTTTGTGACGATACAAATTCTGCCTACAACTATATATTTTACCACATTCACATTCAAACTTACTGTTATGAACTAAATCTGTTCCATTTGTTCTAAGTGTATGTTTAGTTGTAGATAAATGACGTGTGTATTGACTTTCACGTGACGTATAATAGTCACAATCTTTACATATAAATTCCTCACAATGATGGCGTTCATTCGTATGTGTATATTTCACTAATTTCGGTTTCGGTTTCGGTAATGGTTCTATACTATTCAATGTAGCTTTATAATCTTCAAAATATGATTGTTCTAGCTTTTTAGCTGCGTATAAATCATCACAATTATGAAATGCAATAATTTCCATAGTCCAATTGTCCCATCCCATATTATCTCGCATAGTCTGGTATAATTTGCAATTGTAACTGGACGATTTATTATTTGTGCAACCTTGCTTATGTGCGTATTTCCTCTGAACGAAATTGGTAGTATGTCCTATATATAGGTCATCTATAGCTGAATCTTTACAATAAATCTTGTAAAATATAGTATTAGAATAATCAATGTCAACTTTCGGCATTTTATATGTAGTTATATGCGACAGTGCTTATATTATTTAGCGTAAAATTATTTAAAATTAAGAATGAGTAGTATGTGAACTATCATCTTGTTTAAATTGATTTAAAAATATGTTACCATATATAGTAAAAATGGACGAAACCCAATCAACTGGTTTAAACCGAAAAACAATAGATAAATATTATACATCTCCAGATATAGTTAATAAATGTATGAAGTTAATAAAAGAAAAAATTAATATTCAACCAAATGATTTATGTATTGAACCAAGTGCTGGTGATGGGGCTTTTATAAACGGTATTAAATTATTATTTCAAAATTATAAATTTTACGATTTAGAACCTGAAAATAGTGAAATAATAAAACAAGACTATTTAAATTACAATTATAATGCTACTGTTAATAATGAAACGAAAGTGAATAACGTCCATATTATAGGTAATCCACCTTTTGGTCGCCAATCATCATTAGCTATTAAGTTTATAAAAAAATCGTCGGAATATTGCGATAGTATTTCCTTTATATTACCTAAAAGTTTTAAAAAGGAAAGTTTAAAGAAGCATTTTCCTTTAAATTTTCACTTAGTTTATGAATATGACCTACCAGAAAATTCATTTATAGTTGATAATAAAAATTATGATGTTCCTTGTGTATTTCAAATATGGATTAAAAAAACCACACATAGAAAAGTTACCGCAAAATTAATCCCTAACAAATATAAATTTACAAAGAAAGAAGACGAACACGATATATCATTTAGGCGGGTTGGAGTGAACGCAAGTGATATTGATACGCAAACTGACAAAAAATCTATACAATCACACTATTTTATTAAATTTGATAATCTATTAACCGATGAATTATTTGATGAATTGTCTAAACTTGATTACGATTGTAAAAACAATACGTGTGGCCCAAAATCCATATCTAAACAAGAATTAATTACAGAATTTAATAAAATATTTATTTGAGCTTGTTCTTTCGTTTTCGTTTACAAATTTTATAAAATTGAAAACTTTTTCATATGTAAAGTAATACAACAATAATGCCAGGTCAATATGAGCCTTAAATTTAATTTAATAAACCAATGGAGTGTTTCATTAGACGTCATCAATGGAGCGGAAACGTGCAATGAGTGTGAGTTAGATAAGGTATCCAATGCTTGTAATAAATGCGGAAATGGAGTATGCACCCAACCAATGTGTCAATATACGTTCCAGTATAAGTTCAATACAACGATGGTTATATGTAAAGGATGTTTTGATGAAATAGACAATAAACTTATAAACTACGATCATTTAATAGTTTATAAGTTCCTGAAAAAGAATGTTCGTAAAAGACGAATTAGCTGCTAGTCAAATTAGACATTTTGAAAAAATACATTTGTAAATAGTGTATTTTTTTTGAGTAAAATTGAATAACTTAATAGTATAGAAACAATCGTAAAACAAGAAAACAATGAAGGTACAAACATTTTACAGCGCAACGTACACGTTTGTATATTATGTTCAGAATGGCATAAAACCAAAACAAAGAACATTACAAGACAAAATAAATGAAAGACAATTCATCAATAAACTAAATCTCAATTTACACAATAAACCCAGGCATACATGCCGAACACCTCCTATAAAAATTCCACGAGTAAAATCTATGAATTTCAGTGAAATCACCATATAATTGTAATATTTATGCGTTATCATATGCGGTCTGTGCTGTGTTTTTTGCTGTTCTTGCTTCTAATATTTCATTTAGTACAAGTATTTTATTATCATCCCCGGGACTGGATAATCCTGCTAATTTTGCCTGAATATCAGTAGTATCATTAAATTGAGTTCCATCATTATATACAACAATCGCATTATTGTATTTAGTCGCAAGAGTTGTAATTGATAATTGTAAAACCGTATTCAGTCTGTATTTACGTCCTTTCAAGACAGTAAGATTTTGCGAAGTTTGTCTAAACGCAAAACTAACTGCCGAACTTCTCCCTACCTGATACGGCAATCCGGCCTTGATTGGCCCCCCTCCGAAATCTCCATTCATATAACTAGCCATTTGACTACTACGTTTAGCACCACCGTGTCCCATTCTATACATCTATTATGAGATAATATTGGCAACCTGAATATAAAAATTGAAAACTTTTTATTCTTATGGATAAACATAACTAACAAATGCTTACTAATAGCACAACCTAAAATGCCAGACGAAGAACTAGACCAATTCTTTCAAGAGTTACAGATGAAGAGTGATTTGGAAAACTTTATTCAACATAACCAATATCCAAGCCATTTCAGAAAAACATCTCATCACGACATCTTATTGTTAAACCAACAATATCCAGCCATTGATGAAAATATAGAAAATCATGTTCAATACAATGATAATTATTATAACGACACAGCAAATTCCATAAATAAGAGTATATCAAAATGCTATGAAACTATAAAGACAATGACCGAAAACAAATCAGAACCTGAACCTGAAACGTGTCCCATATGTATGTGTGTATTTGAAGAATCTAATTATGTGATTCCAAGGTGCAGACATAAAGTGTGTGCGGTCTGTTTTACAAATAATATTAAACATAACAAACATACTGGAGATTGTTGTGTTTTATGCCGAGAACGAGTCTGTTAAAATAATAAGTTAAAAATAAAAATTTACGATGAATACCTAATTACAAAAAATATAAGCCCCAAGACAACATCAATTGTTAAGGGAACCCACGCGAGTATTTTTTCTTGAAGAGCATATATAGACGCACATAAGTATAGAAGACCGTGTATCAAACGATAATCCGCCCACCAAGTATGTCCTCCCGCTTCAACCGCATTTAATCGTAAATTATTGAAATATAGGTAGAGAAATCCTAAAGTAGGTAATAATAGCAACAACCCATAATATGGTAGATATGATGACTCTATATATAAAGGTAATGCTGCTATTATCATTCTAGCTGGTATACATGCGAGTAAAAAAAGAAGTGTTCTTTTTTGTACGGAAAACATAATGTTATATTATACTGATATTTTTTTGTTAGTCTATGAAATTATTTACCATCTTAGGTGGTTTTGATTTTTTACGTCCCTTTTTATTATGAACTGTATCTAATAATATAGTTTCAATTTCATTATGTTCTTCTTCTATCAACTCTATGCTCTTTATCCACTGAAATGGTAAAGTTCTTATCCCTGGAACATGTCCATTTTCGTCAGTATATTCTGTAACGAATAATGTATTACTAGTGCCAGAAATCTCATCAAACCTTGCGGTAAACTGTCTAGTTCCTGCCGTCTTAAACCTATAGAGGTAACCCTTAAGTAATAGTTCTTCCATTATTGTATTGTATTAGTTTTTTATGTATGAATAAAGGTAAAAATATCAATTTTTTAGAATGTTACAAAAAAAAAATACATAAACAAATCATTACAATAATACTATAATAATGTCGGCGTTACGATTAGAATATGTGTGGATAGATAATGATTATCAATTACGCTCAAAAATAAAGGTAATACACAATCGGAGTATTGATACTATCCATATGGAAGATATTCCCGAATGGAACTATGATGGCAGTTCAACAAACCAAAGTTCCGGGTCTGAATCAGAAGTAATAATAAAACCAAGACGTATGTTCTCGTCAAGAAATGACTTGTTTCATATGTTGGTGTTATGTGATACATATACTCCATTAGATAAACCATTAAAAACAAACAATCGTAATAATGCGACCAAAATATTTAATAAACGAACAGATACGAAACCGTGGTTTGGCATAGAACAAGAATATTTTATAATAGACCCAATGACAAATAAACCATTGGGATATGATGAAAATAAAACACAAGGACAATATTATTGTAGTGTAGGTGCTGAAAATGCGTTTGGACGTAAAATAGCAGAAGAACACTTATTAGAATGTATAAATTATGGGATTACTATATCAGGTATTAATGCAGAAGTAGCTCCAGGACAATGGGAATATCAAATAGGACCTTGCGAAGGAATAGAAGCCGGCGATAACTTATGGATGGCTCGTTATCTTTTACAAAAGATTGCGGAAACACATAATGTAATCATAAACATAGAACCCAAACCGTTACCTGGTGATTGGAATGGGTCTGGATGTCATACCAATTATAGCACAAAACAAATGAGAGAAGGAACTCGTGATAAGAATGGTTTATATTATATAATTAGTGCGATTGATAAATTATCAAAAAAGCACAACGAACATATGGAGGTATATGGTAGTGGAAATGAAAAACGAATGACAGGAGAACACGAAACCGCGTCATATGATAAATTTACATCTGGAACGGCAAATAGAGGAGCATCTATACGGATAGGAAATGCGAATGTAAAGAATAAGAAGGGTTATTTCGAAGACAGACGCCCAAGTTCTAATTGTGACCCATATCTTGTAACCAGTAAAATATTTGAAACCACTACGTTATAATTACACTACATACCAAATAAAAAATATATACAATAATATATTTTTTATAATTTTATGAGGAGACATTATTTACTTTTTCTTTCTGATAACAACCTTCTTCTTCGAAGCAGCTTGTGACTTTGTTTTGGGTCCTTCTCCAATTTGGATTTTTTCACGCTTTGTCTTATACTTTGCGTATTCCTTTTCTAATGTATTTAGTTCGACCGTCCACATCTTTTCTACAGTTGTTTTCTTGAGAGTATCCAACTCTTGTTCGGTAGTTTCTTTTTCTTTTATGATGTTTGTGACATTTTCTTCTGTTACTGAATCCATAGGCATCTTAATAAGGTATTTAAAGTCACCATCAATAGTTGCGTATTGTTTCTGGGTTAGAAGCTCTGTAACTTGGTCTGACTTCTTTCGCCTCAAATCAACTGTTCCATCCAAAGTCTCTTGAATATACTTTGCTCTATTGAATAGACGAATCAGTTTCTTCTCCATCTCTGCGATTAGATACGCCTTTCGCTTGTGATACAGTCCAATACGAACTCCATAGAAATCATCAATAATCTCTTCGGGAGACGAATACTTATGAAGCTTACAATCTGAATTAAACATATGCATATTCGTAGTGCTTACTGTAGTGAATAACTTTAATAACTTCTCCACACCATTACAATCATTCGCATCAACTTCACCTTCTAGTTGTGCCAACTTTCCACGAGGGAAAACTACAGTAAAGTCAACTTTAACTTCTGTAGAAATAGAAGTGAAGTCACGAAGTAATGGACTAGACTTCTTACCATTTTTATCAGTAACACCATCTACGAGTGATTCAAGGAAAGATGTATATGACATAGTCCATGAGCCTACTGGTAGTTCTGTAATACGCACCTTATCATCCGCAATCTTCTCATATACGCCCTTAATTAGGTATTTTTGTTCTGCGATTTGACTGACTTTTCCCTTAAACCCTTCATAGTAAGGTAGAAATTCAATTGAGCTGACATCCTTCTTAGTTAGCCTGGCCTTTAGGTATTCAATAATCGTGCTAGGATTGTATGGAGCAATACTACACGAGAAACCTGTGCCGATACCTGAAATACCATTAATTAATGCGAATGGAATAATAGGAACATAATAATCAGGTTCTACGATTGTGCCATCATCATTCTGATAATTCAACACAGAGTCGTCTGCATCAGGAAATAGTGAACGAGTGAGTGAATTTAGCATAGTGAAGATATACCTCTCTGACGCACTATCATCTCCACCGTGTAATCTGGTTCCAAACTGTCCGTTTGGTTCAAGAAGGTTGATGTTATTAGAACCTACAAAATTCTGTGCCATATTGACAATGGCTCCATTCAAACTTGCCTCACCGTGATGATACGCACTATGCTCTGATACATATCCTGAAAATTGTGCTACTTTAATTTCAGATGTCAACTTACGCTTGAATGCTGAGAATAGAATTTTTCTAAGTGAAATCTTCAAGCCATCAACCATGTTAGGGATAGACCTAGCACAATCATACGTGCTGAAATGGATCATCTCTTGGTCGATAAACTGCTCGTATTGAACTGACGGATTGCTTGTATCAAGATAAGAATCCTTATCATATTGTTCTAACCATTTCTTTCGGTCATCCGCTCTCTTCTTATTGAAAATCTTATCAATCGTATCATCACTATGTTGTCCGGAATAAACAAAGTCAACAACCTTTTTGTTTGCGAAGTATTCTTTGAATTCTGCTGAGGTAGATGTACCAAGACCCTTAAAATACTTTACCGTCCATCCAGTAGGAACTCCATTTTCAAAGGTTCCCTTCCATTGGTTATACTCACCATCATTGTAAAATAATTTGACTTGAGCCCCCTTTTTAGCACGAAGAATAGGGGTATTCATAAATGAGATGAATCCAGGTATTCTTACTAATGACGCCCATTCGCTATGAAAGAGATTGATACAAAGTCCCTTAATATGTGACCCATCTAAATCCTGATCTGTCATATACATAATTTTACCATATCGCAAATACTTATTAACCTCGTCAATTGACTCGTATTCCTTACCAGTTTCCAACCCCATAATCTTTTTGATATCGTTGATTTCTTTATTTTCACTAATTTTCTTAATTTGCTCTCCACGAACATTCAACAACTTACCTTTCAATGGATAAATTCCAATTGTGTTTCTGTCCTCGCTTGACAATCCAGATACAATACCCGACATAGCACTAAGTCCCTCGCATAAAATAAGAACACAGTCCTTTGATTGTGCGGTTCCCCCCAAATTAGCATCAATGAAATTCGCAATGCCACGTACGGACTTTGTCTTTGACCCATCAGTTTTCTTTGCGAGTTTATTATCCTTTGCCTCCGTGAGGGAACACGCTGTATCCATCACACCCATCTTTGCCACGCGTTCAATAAATCCGTCGGATACCGTACAAGACGAACCAAACTTAGCAAACGGCGTATTCATATAATCTTTAGTTTGACTATCAAATGAAGGATTTACAATATCACAACGAATAAACAATATCAACTGTTCTTTGATAGCTGATTGGTTTACCTTAACCTTCTTTTTCTTTTCAATATAATCACATAACTTACGTGTAATCTGACTGGTAATATAGTCAACGTGCTTACCCCCCTTGAAAGTACAAATGCCATTTACGAAAGATACGTGAGTAAACTCGTGAGTAGGTGAAAGTGCTACCGCATATTCCCATCGTTCATCTTTAGTTTCATATACACGCTTAGAAGTATCCTTACCACCAATGTATAAATCAATATATTGTTGAAAGTTCTTAACTGGGACAATATCGTTGTTACACATTACCTTAATTTTCTTGACTGAATGGTCTGTTACTGCGCCAATATCATATACACGCTTCTTCAAAAGCATAAGCATATCGTGGGTTAATCCTTGAACTCCCAAGCGTGCATAGTCAGGACGAAACGACACTTTTGTGTATGGTTTAGTAGTTTTAGGAACCTTAGTAATAACTGGCGGTGAGATAGTATCCAGATTATCACTGTATTCTTGGACGTATTTCAATCCTCGTGTATGGTCGATAGTTTCAACCCTTCCATACAAAGACCAAATCAAAACTAACTTGAACCCAAAACCATTCTTACCGCCAACAATACGTTTTTCATCCTTGTTATAGTTAGTAGATGTGCGTAGATGACCGAAAACCATCTCAGGAATCCAAAGGTCATACTCTGGATGTTTAGCAATGTCAATTCCATTACCATCATTTGTCATAGTGATAGTTCCATCTTCCTCAATGTTGGTTTCAATATAAGTTACGAATTTTTTATCAAGTAGAGGTGAATGTATCATACGAATTACATGGTCTCGGCAATTCACAATACCTTCATCAAATAATTTGTAAAGACCGGGGATATATTCAATATCTCGCAAGACAATCTTATTTGTTTCATCGTCATAAACCCACATTTGTGAATCTACATTTTCAACAGAACCGATATACGTATCTGGATTATCCAGAATATGTTGTTTATCAGTTTTACGTTGATATTGAGTAGCAAGATTACTGGTACTGGAAGACATTATTACTATAATTAGTATAGGAGTATTTGTTTATTACAGTTACATCTTAAGTCTTTTCAATTTTCTAATCATTCTATAATAGGGGCCTAATTAAAATGCCAAAAATGTTTAGTGCGAATCCCCGCGTATCTAGAACGGATAATTCCAAAATATCTAGTTCTAGTAATAATAAAATGATAACACGAAGTGCACGATTATCGCAGCTAGCTAAATCATCTAAGTATAGTGTAAATAAAACATTAACGTCTACATTTGGACCGACCGACATATTTGTATCATCATATAAGTTAATTGTTAATTCACCTATAGGAACTGAAATCGCACGTATAAATAGCAAAGATATCAATTCATTTTCATTTATATATACTAGTGATGATAGTTCTCTTTTTTATATAGAAGATGACAAACTATATACGAATACTGTATTTCCGAATACATTAAGCCAAGACAGTCTATCGATACGTATAACTACGAATGATGGGACTTATAAGTTTTCTAAGAATCTGGTCTTACCTTTTCCAAAACCTCCGGTAGTAAATGTATTACCCCCAATTGTTATTAATCACGGCACGAGTAGTAACACATTTAACTTATCAAATACATTTGTTGACGTGTATGGAATATCAACAATCACCGCGACTTCTGATAATCTGGACTTAGTTACTGCAACTGTAGATGGGTATGAGTTAACGACTACATATAATAATATTTCTGGTTCTGCGAGTATTACATTGATTGCGTATAACACAGCAAACGTTTTTATAGTTACTCGTTTTTCAATCGTAATATTACCGAACAACGCTGATTATAATGTAAGTGTAAATCAACTCCCATCTAGTTTACCCGAACCTATAGATATTATAATAGATGGTGTTCCAATTTCATACACTCAATTGGATAGTACATATGTAAATATTGTAATTGATAATACAGATAACGCAACCGACCAAGAAAAACGCGATAATGTTAAGGCAAATATAAGTGCTATAATAACCAATTATAATGTCACTTCTATAGATGATACGGAATTAGATTTATATATACCTATTGATGCGTTGCCATTCCCACAATTAGCATCTAATATAGATAATGTCAGAATAATAGATGGTTCTACATCTACATCTGAAAATCCATTGAGTGTAAATCTTACAGCTAATTTTGAAAATTCGGCTATGTATGTAATTACGACCCCTGGTAACAAAGTCATAGTCAATTTGGAAAATGATACATTAATAATAGAACAGGTCACACAAAATACGTTTAATGTATCTATTAATAGTGGAGAAGTGGAAACAAAGAACGCAGGGGACTTTGTAACTATGCCTGCTTCTGAGACGGTTATTACATTAAGTAGTATAATTATTGCGGAAAATCACGCACCAATCGCATATGATATAAATAAAATAGTAGGATTTAATGCTATCAACAGTTTAATAGAATTAAACGGATATGATGTTGATATAGATCAGACTAGTTCTAGTTATATTCAATATGTAATAGAAACACTTCCTCAATATGGTGTATTAGATGTTTTACAAAACACAGATTTAATTAGTAATAACATTAAGTATACTCCTCCTAATGGGTATTTGGGTGTTGATACATTTTCTTATTATGTAAAGGATAATTATGGATTAACAAGTAATGTAGCAACAGCAAATATAGATGTGAACATTTCTTCAAAATTAATAATAACTGGAACTGAAATATATGAAGGTTATGAAATAGGTCAAGAAATAGGGACATTAACTATACCCAACATAGATACCACTAATTTTACATATGAAGTTGATAACAATTTGTTCTCAATTAACAATGATAAATTAGTAAGCAATCACGTATTCTCATACGGCTCAAATAATACATATACTATAATTATTACTACTTTAGATGAAACATTTATATACGATATCAAACCGATTGTTATAACAATCAAGCGACTATGGGTATATACAATCAGATCTAGCACGGAAGTCGCGGTTGGTAATAATACGGAGGACCTTGCGAATGGCACAGTGTTAGGGACTAATTTAACCGGCAGTATTATAATCCCCCCAACAATAAATGATATAGATGGAAATACATACGATGTTATCAACATTTACCAGAACGCATTTACGGGAAGTAGTATAGAAAAAATAATATTTTCGGGCAACAATATAACATATAATTTTAATGAACGGCTAAAACAATTTTTCAGAATAACCCAGACAAACGACCCATATATTTTACATCAATCATACCCTCCTGTTAATGTTAATAATATTCAACTGGCAGGAACTGAAATATATGAAGGTTATGAAATAGGTCATGAAATAGGGACATTAACCACACCGGACACAGATGCCACTAATTTTATATATGAAGTTGATAGCAATTTGTTCTCAATTAACAATGATAAATTAATAAGCAATCACGTATTTTCATACGGTTCAAATAATACGTATACAATAAATATTACGGTTAATGAAAATACCTTCCCATTTGTCATAACAATTAAGCGATTATGGGTATATACTACAATATCAAGCACCGAAGTTGCTATAGGTAATAATACGTCTGACCTTGCAAATGGCACAGTGTTAGGGACTAATTTAACCGG
>Ga0075441_10000079_pt1 | contig 43626 bp, 40 predicted proteins | sample CoawatmetaG00DNA_FD_71582 | JGI IMG/M metagenome (GOLD analysis project Ga0075441, IMG submission 71582) | Marine microbial communities from the West Antarctic Peninsula - Coastal water metaG002-DNA | ecosystem: Environmental > Aquatic > Marine > Coastal | place: Atlantic Ocean: West Antarctic...
GTTGTTGATTCGCTGGCCGAGCTTTTGTAATCTCGCAAGGACGTTTTATTTTGAACACATCAATTCGGGAGATTCCTGCCGTGCAGGGACTGAATCTGACTGCAGCGCGAGGCATCCTGACAACCCGCGCAACACGATGGTGGCGATGGCGCACCGGCTGAGCAAGCCCCGGGGCTGATGGCGCATGCCTGCTTGCCCGCACCACCGGTCACAGCGGTGTAACACCGTTCTGACAAAACGCAGATCAGATTTCAGGAAACCGAACCATGACACCCGAGCAATTCCACGAGCTCGCTGAAGCCGGCTATAACCGTATCCCTGTGTACCGTGAAGTCCTCGCGGATCTCGACACCCCCCTCAGCACCTATCTGAAACTGGCCAGCGGGCCATACTCCTACCTGTTTGAATCGGTACAGGGTGGCGAGAAATGGGGCCGCTATTCCATTATTGGCCTGCCCAGCCAGGAAGTGCTGAAAGTCTTCGACCACCGCATTGAGGTCAGCCGCAACGGCGAAGTGGTCGAGCAGGCCGAGGTGGACGATCCCCTGGCTTTCGTGGACGACTACCAGAAGCGATTCAACGCCCCGGACCTGCCCGAGCTGCCCCGGTTCAATGGTGGCCTGGTGGGCTATTTCGGCTACGACACCGTGCGCTACATCGAAAAGCGCCTGCGCCACAGCTGCCCGCCCGACAAGATCGGTACTCCGGACATTCTGCTGATGGTCTCCAATGAAATCGTGGTGTTCGACAACCTGCGAGGCAAGCTGCACCTGATTGTGCATGTGGACCCAACAGCCAATGGTGCCTATGAACAGGCCCAGCGACGCATCGACGAACTGGAAAGCCAGCTGCACCGCCAGACCGCCAACGCCCCCCGCACGCCGGAACATCTACGCGGCAAGGTGGTGGACGAAAGCGACTTTATTTCCGGCTTTACCCAGGACAGATTCGAAGCGGCGGTAGAGAAGATCAAGGGCTACGTGCTGGATGGCGATGTCATGCAAACCGTCATTTCCCAGCGCATGTCGATTCCGTTCGAGGCACCGCCCCTGAACCTGTATCGCTCGCTGCGGGTATTGAACCCCTCACCGTACATGTACTTCCTGGATCTGGAAGACTTCCACATTGTCGGCTCGTCTCCGGAAATCCTGGCCCGGGTGGAAGACGAGGAAGTCACCGTTCGTCCAATTGCCGGCACCCGCAAACGCGGTGCCACCGATGCCGAAGACAAGGCCCTCGAAAAAGAACTGCTGGCCGACCCGAAAGAGATCGCCGAGCACCTGATGCTGATCGATCTGGGCCGCAACGACGCCGGCAGGGTATCGGAAACCGGCACCGTGAAGCTGACCGACAAGATGATCGTGGAGCGCTATTCCCACGTGATGCACATTGTCTCTAACGTGACCGGTCGACTGAAAGAAAATACCAGCTGCCTGGACGTACTGCGCGCCACCCTGCCCGCCGGCACCCTCAGCGGCGCGCCGAAGATCCGCGCCATGGAAATCATCGATGAACTGGAACCGGTGAAGCGTGGCGTGTACGGCGGTGCGGTTGGCTATCTGTCGTTCAACGGCAACATGGACACCGCCATCGCCATCCGCACCGCGGTCATCAAGGACAATACTCTGCACATCCAGGCCGGCGCCGGCGTGGTGGCAGACTCCATTCCCCGCCTCGAATGGAAAGAAACCATGAACAAGGGCCGCGCAATTTTCCGTGCCGTGGCCATGACCTACAACGACTACGACCATTGAGGCGGAGGAACAGATTATGTTGCTGATGATCGATAACTACGATTCCTTCACCTACAACGTGGTGCAGTACCTGGCTGAGCTGGGTGCCGACGTACAGGTATACCGGAACGACGAAATCACCATTGAACAAATCGAAGCTCTGAACCCCGAGCGACTGGTGATTTCCCCGGGGCCCTGCACGCCCAACGAGGCGGGGATCTCCATGGACGCCATTCGTCATTTCGCCGGCAAACTGCCTATCCTGGGTATCTGCCTGGGCCACCAGTCCATCGGCCAGGTATACGGCGGCGACGTCATCCGGGCAGGCAAGGTAATGCATGGCAAAGTGTCAGCGGTATATCACAATGATGCAGGTGTGTTTCGCGGCCTGAACAACCCCTTGCAGGCCACCCGTTACCACAGCCTGGTGATCGACAAGAACACCCTGCCCGATTGCCTGGAAGTGACCGCCTGGACCCGCAACGACGACGGCTCCGTTGAAGAAATCATGGGCGTACGCCACAAGACCCTGCCCATCGAAGGCGTGCAGTTCCACCCCGAGTCGATCATGACCGAACAGGGCCATGAACTGCTGCGCAACTTCCTGAGAACATAACAAGAGGCCGACGACCCCATGGACATGAAACAAGCACTGAACCGCATCGCCTCCAACCTGGACCTGTCCCGGGACGAAATGAAGGATGTGATGCGTATAGTGATGAACGGCGAAGCCACCGACGCCCAGATCGGCGCCTTCCTGATGGGCCTGCGCCTGAAGAGCGAAACCATCGACGAAATCACCGGCGCCACCGAAGTGATGCGTGAATTGGCCACCAAGGTCAGCATCAACGCCAGCCCGCTGGTGGATATCGTCGGCACCGGGGGCGATGGTGCCAATCTGTTCAACGTCTCCTCTGCCTCTTCCTTTGTGGTGGCCGCAGCCGGCGGCTTCGTCGCCAAGCACGGCAACCGGGGCGTATCGTCCAAGAGCGGCAGCGCCGACCTGATCGAAAAGGCCGGCATCAACCTGGACATGAAGCCGGAGGAAGTGGCCCGCTGCGTCGAACAGATCGGCGTCGGCTTCATGTTCGCCCCGGCCCACCACGGCGCCATGAAACACGCCATCGGCCCCCGCAGGGAACTGGGCTGCCGGACCATCTTCAACATCCTTGGCCCCATGACCAACCCGGCCGGCGTCACTCGCCAGCTGATCGGCGTGTTCACCAGGGAACTGTGCCGCCCGATGGCAGAAGTCATGCAGCGCCTGGGCGCAGAACACATCATGGTGGTCTGCTCGAAGGATGGCCTGGATGAAATCAGTCTGGCCACGGTCACCCATGTTGCCGAACTGAAGGATGGCGAAATCAACGAGTACGACCTGACGCCTGAAGACCTGGGCATCAAGAGCCAGTCGCTGGTGGGCCTGACAGTGGATTCCTCCGACGAATCCCTGAAGCTGATCAAGGCCGCTTTCGGTCGCAACCACGACGAAACCACCGAAAAAGCCCGCGACATGATCGCGCTGAACGCCGGCGCGGCCATTTATGTCGCCGGCCTGGCCAAGACGGCCAAAGAAGGCGTCGATATGGCACTGGATGCCATGGGTTCCGGTTTAGCGGCTGGCAAGATGTCGGAGCTGGCTGATTTTTCTCAGTGTTTCTAATTCCGGTCTATTTTTGATGGAGCCGGACGAGCTGGTGAGGGAGCCTTTCCAAAACACGCCCACGAGTACCCCTCGCGGGGTCCAGCCAGCAATCACAGATTGCTGGCGTTCGTCTTTCGCATGAAGCTATGCTTCATAAGCACTCAGACGAACCCCTATAGGGCTTGACTTCAGCCATCCATGGCTGAAGACAGTTTCGGAAAGGCTCCCTCACCAGCTCTCGCAAACTTTATACGGGCCTGCTATGACTGACAGACATTTGGACAAAACTCCCACCATCCTGCGTAAAATCGTTGACCGGAAATGGGAGGAGATCGACGAACGGAAACCGAAGGTTTCAATTGCAGACCTGAAAGCCATGGCCGGTGACCAAGCTCCTGCGCGTGGATTCGCCAATGCCCTGCGCACCCGTATCGACGCGCAACGTCCGGCGGTCATTGCTGAAATCAAGAAGGCGTCACCCAGCAAAGGCATCCTGCGAGATCCCTTTGAACCGGAACGCATCGCCGAAAGCTACGAACAAGGCGGTGCGGCTTGCTTGTCAGTGCTCACCGACCAAGATTTCTTCCAGGGCCACGAAGACTACCTGAAAGCCGCCCGCGCGGCCTGCAGCCTGCCGGTGATCCGCAAGGACTTCATGGTGGCGCCCTATCAGGTGTATGAAAGCCGGGCCATTGGCGCCGACTGCATTCTGCTGATTGCCGCCTGCCTGACCAAAGACCAGATGCAGGAACTGGAGGGCATCGCCCACGAGATTGGCCTGGATGTGCTGGTGGAGGTGCATGATGGCGAGGAATTAGACGATGCACTTACCCTGAGCACGCCGCTGGTAGGCATCAACAACCGAAATCTGCACAATTTTGAGGTGTCGCTGGACACCACCTTTGAACTGCACCACCGGATTGCCGAAAACCGACTGACCATTACCGAGAGCGGGATCATGACCCGTTCAGATGTTGAGGCCATGACCAGCCGGGGCATTTACGGGTTTCTGGTGGGTGAGTCGTTCATGCGCGCGCCAGACCCGGGTGAGAAACTGCAGGAGCTGTTCGGCTGATTCACAGGATAAACGGGTGAGGCAAGTATGGACACAGAGACCGGCAAGGATTCCGACAACCCGATACTGACCGGCCCCTTCTGGCCGGTTTTCTTCCGCTATGCCCTGCCATCAGTGGCGGGGTTGCTGGCACTGACCACCGCCAATATCGTTGACGGCGTCTTCATTGGCAACTTCGCCGGCGCAGATGCCCTGGCGGCCCTGAACCTGCTGATTCCCTGGTTTACCCTGCTATTCGGCATGGCGCTCGCCCTGGCCATTGGTGGTACCGTTCGGGCTGGCCGCTATCTGGGCGAAGGCAGGACCGACGCCGCATCTGCCATCTTCAGCAAGTGCCTGATGGCCACTCTGGCCCTGGCTCTGACCGGCGCACTGGTGGGTTTTTTGTTCCATGATGGGATCTATCGTGTGCTGGGTGCTTCGCCCGACATCTACCCGCTGATGTCCGAGTATTTTCTGGTGATCATCTGGGTGCTGGTGGCCCAGCTTGTCACCATGGTGTTGTACTACTTCGTGCGGGTGGACGGCTTTCCGGGGCTGGCAACCACCGCCCTGGTCGCAGGAGCCGCCACCAATATCCTGCTGGACGCCCTGCTGGTGGGCTATCTGGATTACGGTTTACGTGGCGCCGCCATCGCCACCGGCCTGGCCCAGGTACTGCAATTCGCGGTTCTGGCCCGTTACTTTCTCAAGCCGGAACGCAAGCTTCACTTCCAGCTTCAGCAAAAACACTGGCAGGAAATTCCGCAGGCGTTCGCCAATGGCGTTTCGGAGTGGATCAACGAGCTCTCGGTGGGGCTGGTTATGCTGTTGATCAACTGGCTGTTGATGACCACTCAGGGCGTGGCGGGGGTAGCCGCCTTTACCGTGGTGAACTATCTGATCTTCCTGAGCCTGATGGTGTTCTATGGCATTTCAGACGCCATGCACGTGCTGATCAGCCACAACCTCGGGGCCGGCAATGCCGAACGTATCCGGCGCTTCATGGGCTGCGGGGCCACCGTCATTCTGAGCCTGGCACTGACGCTGGTGGTCACGGTGTGGCTGTTTGGAAATCAGGTGATCCGCCTGTTTCTGGACACCACGGCAGACCCGGCTACCGCAGCCCTGGCAGACCGTTTTCTGATCATCCTTTGGCCGCTGTTTCTGGTCAACGGCATCAACGTGCTGCTGTCGGTGTATCTGACGGCCATGCATAAGGCCCTGCCTTCAGCCCTTGTCGCCTTTTCCAGAAGCCTGGTGCTGCCCGCATTGCTGCTGGTCGGCATTGCCCGCTTTGCGCCGGAATGGCCGCTACTGCTGGCACTGCCACTGGCGGAATGGCTCACCTTTGGCCTCGCAATAGCCCTGTTTTTACGCTTCCGGCCGCAGCGGGTGATCACCGCTCCCGGCTAATTGTAAAAAATGTAAAACCATTTCACATGCAACAGATTCTCATTTAGATTTACTCCAAATTCAGGAATTTGGAGCGTCGACATGGGACCGTCTGCCCGGGCAATTGCCGAACAGGCAAGTTTTCAGGCTTTCCTGCATGGTTACCTTCAGGAAGTTGATCCCGGCGACTGGCAGACCGCCAGCCAGCGCACCCAGGATCCGACAGGCCGATTTTCGGGGCCCTGGGTATGCGAACTGACTCTGAACAGCCAGCGCTCCCGCCTGGCCATCGACATTCTCTACCGCTCCGCTCTGGGCCGACACCGCTACGGCAAGGTACGACAGTGGCTCAGCGGTCGTCATTGCTGGGCCGACATCGACCCTTTTCAGGCAATGTGTCTGTTGGCCCGTGAACTCTATGCATTATCCGGCGGCATGGTGCCCGAGCTCCGAAAACTCCGGGAACTGGAATTCCTGCATCGGCTCACTGACAGCTACGGGGTCATGGTCCGTTACGTCGAACACAGACGCAACGATTCGCGGCTTCTGGCCAACCGGTTTATCGATTCAGAACAGTCTCTGTTGTTCGGACACACTGCCCATCCCACCCCCAAGAGCCGCCAGGGGATGTCGGAATGGCAGCAGCATGCCTACGCGCCGGAGCTGACCGGGCGCTTTCAGCTGCACTACTTTCTGGTTCATCGGAATTGCGTTCTGGAGGATTCTGATGGGCCTTTACCAGCCAGTGCCATGGCCGAATCTCTGTTGCAAGACAGTCAAGCCTCCCTGAACCTGCCGGACAACCATGCCCTGATTCCGGCCCACCCTCTGCAGGCTCAGTGGTTGATGACGCAGCCCGGGGTGCTGGACGCCATCGCCCAGGGGTTGATTCACCCCTTGGGCTCGCTTGGTCCGGAGTTTTCTGCGACGTCATCGGTACGCACTGTTTACTGCGAGCAAGCTGAATGGATGCTGAAGTTCTCCATTCCAGTCAAGGTGACCAACTCGCTGCGGGTCAACAAGGCCCACGAGCTGAAAGCGGGGGTGGTTATGTCCCGGCTGCTCCGGCAAACCGGTTTTGGTGAGGCCGAGCCCGGCTTCCGGATCCTTCAGGACCCGGCCTATCTGACCGTTATGCTACCCGGGCTGACCGAAAGCGGCTTTGAAGTGATTTTCCGGAACAACCCTTTCCCGCCGGGGCAGGACCAGGGGGTGATCAGCATTGCCGCCCTGACCCAGGATCCCCTGCCGGGCCGGAATTCCCGGTTACTGGATCTGATCGAGGGCCTGGCATTGAACGAGAACCGCAGCCTCACAGCCGTCAGCCGGGACTGGTTCCAGCAGTATCTATCATGCGCGATTGGCCCGGCACTGCGGCTTTATGATGAGCACGGCATTGCCCTGGAAGCCCATCAGCAGAACAGTCTGCTGGATGTCAGCGGGGGCTATCCACGCTGTTACTACTACCGGGACAATCAGGGTTACTACCTCTCGGAGAGCTTGCGCGGGCCACTCACAGAGCAATGCACCAACCTTAAGGAAACCCCGGAGTTGTTCTACCGGGACGCCATGATCCGCGACAGGTTCTGCTACTACCTGATCGTAAATCAGCTGTTTTCAGTAATTGCCCGCTTTGGCATTGACGACCTGATACCGGAAACCCTGTTGATCCAGCAATTCCGACATTTTCTACATGCCGAGCACAGCCGGCTTCATGGCCCGGCACAGGCGCTCGTCAAGTCGTTACTGGAAGACAGCCGTCTACCCTACAAAGGCAATCTGCTGACCCGGGTCAACGATGTTGACGAGCTGAATGCAGAGCTGGAGATGGCAGTCTACACCAGCATTGCCAACCCACTCCGCCGCGATACCCGGACAACGCCGAAAGGCAATACCGTCGACCTTGCAGTTGAGGTAAGCCATGGTGTTGCCTGAGCCGAGAGCCTTATCCAAACCGCCCATGGCAGGACTGCAACCGGTGACCGCCCTGAGCGAGTTACCGGCCCAACGGGTGCTCCGGCAGCTGCTTGAAGCCCTGATGTTTGAAGGGGTGATTGCATACCATCCGGGCGATCGCAACCGCACCGGATGGCAATGGCTGACCTTCCAGGCTGGCAATCTGCACGGACGTTGCCGAGCCCGTATTCGGGGCTTTGGCCGACTGAGACTGGACACAAGCTCCCTGATCCTGGAGCGGAACCAGAGACCGGTGTCGCTCTCGCTGACCGCGCTGGTTGCACAGCTACCGGCCGCGAACCGACACCAGCAAACCCTGTTGACGGAGCTGCTGGCCACGATCAGCAACAGTGGACGGCTGGACGCCCTGCGCAAAGCCCGTTATTCCAGAGACCGCCGAAACCTGCATGGCGAAGCTCTGGACCGGGCCCTGCACGAAGGCCACCCCTACCATCCCTGCTTCAAGAGCCGACTCGGATTCCAGGGCGATGATCTGGTGCGCTATAGCCCGGAAACCAGCACCGGATTCAGGCTTCATTGGGTGGCAATTCCCCGACACAACCTGGATTCCCAGTTACCGTCTTCAGACATGGCTTTCTGGCAATCAGAACTGGGCCAGGAACAGGCTTATCTGCTGCGGGCAGCATTCCACCGGGCGGGCGTTGACTGGCAACAATATGGCGCGCTGCCAACCCACCCATGGCACTGGCAGAAACTCAGTCAGGGTCCCGAGGCCGCCCGGCTTGAGGCACTGGGCATCAAATGCCTGGGGCCTCTGGGAGACCGTTACCATCCAGGGCAGTCGCTCAGGTCTCTATTCAATGCCAGCCGGCCAGCGAAAGCCTGCGTAAAACTGCCTTTGGGTATTCACAATACCTCGTCACGCCGGCATCTGGAGCCCCATTCCGTGCCATCGGCTCCTGTCATCAGTCGTTGGCTCGAGTCCATTGTCGGCGGCGATCCACTGTTTGATACCACCTACCCGCTACGGCTGATGCCCGAATACGCCAGCCTGGGCGTTGCCGCGGGCGATGAGCAGGGAGCAGATAATTCGGGGCTTGCAGGGGAACTGGCCGCCATCTGGCGCGCCAGCATCGGCTCCCGGCTTCATGAGGGTGAGCAGGCCATCCCCTTAAATGCCCTGTTCCAGTGGCAGCCAGACGGCATGCCCTTTATTCACCCCTGGGTGGAGCACTATGGTCTGGTTCCCTGGCTGGAGGCCACGCTCAAGGCTGTCATTCTGCCAGTCTGGCATATGCTCGCTGCCCACGGCGTCGGTCTTGAGGCTCATGCCCAGAACAGCCTTCTGGTGGCGCGCAGCGGCTGGCCGAGAGCACTGATGCTTCGGGATTTCCACGACAGCGTCGAGTACGCCCGGGACTATCTGCCCCGGACTACCCCCGAACCGGACTTCGGCCCCCGGCAGGCATTCTACGATCAGGCACCGGATAACCAGTATTACCGCATGAGCAACCCGGAAGCCCTGCGCGAGCTGGTGATGGATACCCTGTTTATCTTCAATCTCAGTGAGCTCGCGCTGGTTCTGGAAGAGGCCTACGGATTTAACGAGGCGCGGTTCTGGGATCGAGTCCGGACAATCCTGACCAACTATGCACGACAACACCCGGAGCAGAGGTCCCGCCTGGATCGCCTGGGATGGGATCAACCCAACCCGCTCACCGAGTCGCTGCTACGCAGCAAACTTCAGCCAGACATCGAGCAGCCCCGCCACCGGGTGCCTAATCCCCTGGCCCCGGGCCCCAACGACACCCTGATGCCCTTCATTGATCACCATCACAAGAGGTTACCGTGACTGCACCTTTGTTCTATGTCGACAACATGCCTTACACGCAACCGGACTGCGACCAGATAGTCCAGTGCCTGGAGGAGCGCCCTGAATTTCAGGAGCCGGCCGGTTGCCGATTTGCGGTCTGCCTGCAGGACACCGCCCACTGGCTGGCCCTGTGCCTCTGGCTGAAACCCCTTGGCGCCAGTGTGCTGCCCATTCATTCCGGCACCCCCTATGCTGCGGCCCGAACCCTGGCCGAGAGCACGGGCTGCACCTACCTGCTGTTTGGCGAGCAACTCCAGGAAGTCACGCCCGAAGTCATTCGCGAGAAAGCGAAGACGGCCTGCGCCGAAGGCGGTGAGCTGATTCAGCTCAGCTCCGGCACCACGGGCAACCCCAAAACCATCACACGGCCCTGGAACGACATAGAACGGGAACTGGCCGCCTATGTTGCCCAGCTCACTGAGGCCATGACCTTGATACCGGTGGTCGCATGCCCGGTGACGCACTCCTACGGTCTGATCTGTGGTGTGCTGGCAGCCCTGCAACGGGGGATTGCCCCCCAGGTGATCACCAATCTCAATCCACGCTCTATTCTTGCAAGGCTGCGCGCAGTACCCGAGCATCTGCTCTATGCCTCCCCGACCCTGGTCAGCTTGCTGATACGAATGCTGCCTGAAAAGCAGAGACTGCACAGCGTCATGCTGTCCGGGGCGCCCCTGCCCGCCCCCGTACTGGACCAGCTTCGAAACCGCTGCCTGCGCGTTTGCCAGCAATATGGCTGTTCGGAAGCCGGCTGCGTTGCGCTGAGCCCGGACGTGACCGAGCCTGGCCAACTCGGCCTGCCGTTACCGCATGTGTCAGTGCAGGCCGGGGGCTCCCCAGGGCAACCGGATGAAATCCTGATCACGGTTAAGGCCACCGGGCAGCGCATTCACAGCAGGGATCTGGGCTATTTCGACCAGCAGGGCCAGCTGCATTTCCTGGCCCGCTCCGATGACACCATCAACGTTGCCGGCATCAACGTCTATCCGGGGGCCGTAGAAGACGTGTTCCTTGGCTATCCCGGGATTCGAGAGGCGGTGGCCTTCAAGCAACCGGATGCCTTTGCCGGTGAGCGGGTTTGCCTGCGCTTTGTAGCAGACTCAGAAATAGACACCGACCAACTGCGGCAATGGAGCCGGGGCCAACTGTCACCGCACCAGGTGCCGTCACTGATCGAACAGGTGGAAAGCATCTGCCGGCTCCCGAACGGCAAGGTCAGTCGCCGGCTGTTAACTGAATCCCTCAACCCCAAAGACCTGCGGGAGGTGCCCGCATGAGTTCAGCCACTGCCACCCGAGACGCCATTGAAGCGGTGATTCGAAGCCATCTGCCCAACGCCCGGATCTCGGCGTTCTCAGCGACTGCCCGCCTCAACGCCGATCTGGCAATTGACTCGATTATGCTGTTGCAACTAATCGTACACCTGGAACTGGAGCACGGCCTGCATATACCTGAAGAAGCGCTGCTGACCCATCAGCTCGAGACCGTTGAGGACCTGGAAGCGCTATTGGTCGCCACAGGCAACCCGGAGGTTTCCCTGTGATCAAAGTGCACTGTTTTGTCAGCTGTGTCTGCGAGATCATCAAACGCACCCCCGGTGTGGACCACCGCCCCTTCTACTTTGGCGTATGGGATGCGGACTTCTCGGTCAATGAGGAGCAGGTTCTGTCCTACCACTCGCCCCATACCCGGCACGACCAGTTCCGGGAGTGGTACCGGCTACTGTACGGCGTCACCATTGAATCCTGGTATAACCACCAGCAATCGAAAGAGGCCAACATCGACCGGCTGATTGAACTGCTGGAAACGCGCCCTTCCGATCGTCAGGTCATGGTCATGCTGGACCTTTACCGACTTCCAGAACGGGAAAACAAATTCCACCAGAACCCGTTTCCCCACTACGTGATGTTGGAAGCCACGGAAGATCCGGAGCAGTGGTTCATGTCGGACCCGGATTTTCGCTGGGAGGGTGTGCTGCCCAAAGACCGGATTCTGGAATCGGTCCGCTCCCCGGCCGCTGCCGGTGGCTTCTGTTTCGATGGCCTGGACATCCGGCATACGCCCGCGGAGACGGTAGCCGCTTATTTCGCCCAGTGCATGAAAGCGGAGACCAATCCGTTTACCGATGCCTTGCGGCAGATTCTGCACGCCCATATCGGTCCCGACGCCAGGCAACCACTGGCAAACCTGCCCCGGGCATTCAGGGAGATTCCAGTAATGGCGATTCGCAAGTACGCCTACGAGCACGCCTTTGCCTGGCTGCTGGAGGATCAGGGCCGCACCGCCGAGGGCGATCCGTGGTTCGAAGCGCTGTGCGAGGACATTGACCGGCTGGTGAAAACTTACACCCAGATCCAGTACCGGGCGCTGAAACTGGTGATGTCCGGTAACGCTGCCCTGCTGTCCGGGGTCGAGCAGTTGCTGGACGAGCAGGATCAGCGAGAGTTCGCCATCAAGGACAGCCTGCAGGGCCTGTTTGCAGAATGGCAGCAGCAACACCCTGACCTCACGGTCAACACCCGGACGTCCGCCCTGGAGGTATTGCCATGATTCGCTTCCACCTGTGCACCATCTCGTTCCGCCACCAGTTGGTGTCGTTACCGGAACTCGCCACCTGGGCTGGCGCCACCGGCTTTGACGGTATTGAACTCTGGGGTGTGCATGCCCGGCACCTGTTACAGCAGCCCGGACTGGATGGCCGCTGGCTGAAAAGCCAGGGACTGGCCATTCCCATGGTCAGCGACTATCTGCCGCTGGACGGCAGTGAACAGGAGGCCATCCACTACACCCGCGAACTGTGCCGGCTGGCCCGACACTGGCAGGCACCCAAACTGCGAACGTTTGCCGGCCATCAGGGCAGCGCCGAGCTCGACCAGAGACAGCGTCAGGCCCAGACCCGACGTCTGCAGACGCTGACCCGTTGCGTCGCAGATGAAGGCCTGACCCTGGTGGTGGAAACACACCCCGGCACCCTGGCCGATACGGTCGACTCCACGCTGACGTTGCTGACTGACGTTGATCACCCGGCCCTGGGTATCAACTTCGACGTCTTGCATGTCTGGGAAGCCGGAGCAGACCCAAAGCTGGCGCTGCAACAAATGGCGCCCTGGGTCAGACATTTTCACTTCAAGAATATCCGTCATCGGGATCAGCTCGGCGTATTTGCTCCGGCTAATGTCTACTCACCGGCCGGTTCCCGGCAGGGAATGGTGCCTGTGCTGGACGGTGCCTGTGACTACCGGCCGCTACTGGACACCCTGGCCGGCTGGCAGCAGTCGCAAACCCATCCGGCCCCACTGGACATTTCCCTGGAGTGGTTCGGCCCGGACAGCTACCGGGTGCTATGCAGCGATCTTCACCAGTTGCGGCAAAACGTTCGCCAGAACCACACGCAATCTCAGGCGCTGGCCGTCTGCCAGTGAACCTTATCCACCTCATCGCCGGCAAAGCGAATGAGGTGGGAAGCCACCACCTGGCCCAACTCCTCCAGCTCCGTCTCGGTGGGTGACTGGCACCGCATAAGCAACTTACCGTCTGCTGCTTCGAGCCGGCATTCACCAATGGAGAAAGTCAGCCTGCCATCGGTCCCGGTCCACTCAGCCTCAATCTTGTGGCGAAAATGTTTGCAGAGGCGATTGATCAGGCGACCGGGATCGGTGGTGGCCACTTGGGCGTTCATGGTTGGCATGGCAGTTTCCTCGACATCAATGGGTCAATTAACACTGGCGGACAGCGGACGATCCGCCAGCACAATGGGGTGTCCCCGGGAGCATCGCTCGATGCGGGCCTCGATACCATAGGTTTTGGCCAACAGTTTCGGCGTCAGCACCTGTGCCGGTGTGCCCAGCACGGCCTGGCCCCCCGGGGACAGTACCAGAATCTGGTCGCAATAGCGCAGGGCCAGATTGAGATCGTGGCTGGCCACCAGAGCAATGGCGCCGGTCCGGCTGGTGGCATCACGTACCGCGTTGAGCACATTCAGCTGCCAGTGCAAGTCCAGGGCACTGGTGGGCTCATCCAACAGCATCAATGGCGCCTGACGTACCAGTACCTGAGCCAGCCCCACCATCTGGCGCTGACCACCAGACATTTCCGACAGCCGCCTAAGCGCCAGTTGCCGGATACCCAGGGTGCCGAAAACCTCTTCAATCGCCAGCTCGGTTTCTTCCCGGGACCAGTCACCGCAGGCGGAGCGACAGGCGCTGAATACGGTCTCATAGGCCACCAACGGAATGGCCTGGGGCAGTGGTTGCGGCAAGTAACCGACACGACGAATACGATGGTGGGCCGTCATCGCCGCAAGGTTTTCCCCGGCAAAGGTCATGGTGCCGGCAATCGGCAGCAGGCCAGCAATGGATTTCAGCAGCGTGGATTTACCCACAGCGTTAGGGCCAACCACGGCCACCAGTGAGCCCGCGGGTATCTCCGGCAGGGTAAGCCCTGTGAACACGGATCGATTCCGGTAGCCGGCGGTCACGGATTGCAGTTTCAGGGTCACAATGCGGCCCTCCTGCTGCGGCCGATGATCAGGGTAATGAACAGCGGGATACCTACCAGGGCGGTCACAATCCCCACCGGCAATACCACTTCCGGCACCAGTAACTTGCTGGCGATAGATGACAACGACAGCAGAACGGCCCCGGCCAGGGCACTGCCCGGCAACAGAAAGCGATGATCTTCACCCAGCATCAAACGGGCGATGTGGGGCGCCACCAGGCCGATAAACCCGATTTCGCCAACGAAACACATGGCCGCCGCGGTCAACAGGCTCACCCGCATCAACACCACCAGGCGCATACGTTCCACCCGGATGCCCAGACTGCGGGCCTGCTCCTCACCACTGCGCAGCAGGGTCATGGCCCAGGCATTACGAAGAGAAAACGGCAGGCACAGCGCAAGCACCAAGGCGACAATGGCCACTTTGTCCAGACTGGCCCGAGCCAGGCTACCCATGGTCCAGAACACAATCTGCTGAACCGACTCGGCATCGGCCATGAACTGGATCAGGCCCACCACTGCGTTGATGCCGAATAACAGGGCAATCCCAAACAGCACCACCGCATGCACCGAGGCCCCCAGAGTGCGTGACAATACCAGAATCAGCAGCGAGGCGGCTGCGGCAAATACAAACGCGGAAAGAGGCAACAATACATGGGCCGCCACCCCCAATACCGAGATATTGAAAGCAATCACCAGCGACGCCCCCAGGGTGGCAGCCGCACCGACGCCCAGGGTAAACGGGCTGGCCAACGGATTATTCAATACCGTCTGCATCTCCGCCCCGGCAAGGCCAAGGCAAGCGCCGACCACCACCGCCATCAACGCGTAGGGCAGCCGGATATCTTCAATGATTACGCGGGTGCCGGCATCGATACCCTCAGGGTTGAGTAGTCCTCTGAACACATCCAGCAATCCCAACATCGACGGCCCGCTGGCAATATCCACCAGCAGTGCTGTCATCGCCGCGAGGGTCAACCCTCCCAGGCATAACACCCGGCGCCAGACAAAACGCCGATAGTCATCGGCCAGCGAGGACGCCCTGGTGTCAGACGATTTCAGTCCCGCATCTTGCCTATACTGCACGGGCGTCATTTCTGCGCCTCCCCGGCTGTAACCCAATAGACTCCGTCAAGCGGCACTGGCTGGAATCGCCGGTAGAATTCCGCCAGGGTCGCATCTGGATCCAGCTCACCAAACGCTGCCGGATGGAACCACCGGGCCAGAGCCTGGACCGCCACCACATTCATGGGCGTGTTGTAGAAGTGGTGCCAGATAGCCATGACCCGCCCCTCTCGAATGGGTTTTACCGCTCGCAGCCCCGGACGATCGGTGGCCCGGAGAAGAGATGCCCTGGCCGTCTGCTCATCAATACCGGCCCCGAGCATCACGTATGCGTGGTCGGTTTCGGACGCCTGATACCGTCGGGAGCCAATGGCCGTGGCTACGTAACGCCGGGGCGGCTCACTGATCAGATATTCCAGATTGAGCACACCACTGACCCCGGGAACCCGGCCTTGCGCCACATTCTTACCGCCAGCAGCCTCGATGAAGTGCCCCATCATCCCCGCCACCATGGTCTCACAGCAGTTGTCATGCCGACCCAGACGACTGTGCAGGAACACGCTGGGCCAGTCGCTTCGCGGAATCTCGGCCACCACGCCGGTGACCCGAGCAAGCTGTTGCTGGTAGAACCGGTTGAAGACCTCGGCCTCATCCTGACGCCCGAGAACTTCGCCCAGAACAGCCATGCTCCTGGGTGTATTGACCAGAGGATCCTGCCGAAAATCGATAAACACCACTGCCACGCCCGCTCGCTGAAGGCTATCAATCAGTGCCCGGTTATGGGCGCCGGGACCGTGGCCCTCGAGACTGAAGATGGCCAGGTCGGCCCCCATGGCAAGCACACTTTCCAGACTGAAACTGTCAGCCGAGGTGTGCCCCACCCGGGGAATATCCGCCAGTGACGGGAAAGCTTTCAGATACTGCGCATAGCCGCCCGGATCCGTCATTTCGAAATCCGGTAACAGCCCCGCAAGACGGTCAGGCAGGTGCTCTCCCTCCAGTATGGCAAGCGCGGGAATGTAGCGACTCTCTCCCAGGATCACTCGCTCGACACGGTCCGGCAGCTTTACCGTCCGCCCCGCCAGATCGGTAACCGTGTCCGCCGCCAGGGAGAGCTCAGCCAGTAAACAGAAAACGCCGCCCATCAGGGCGGCTGTGATTTGGTAACGCAACATCACGGGCCTCAGAACCGCATGGCCAGGCCAACACGGATGTCCCGCCCCGGCTCCGGCATGCCAACGATTCCCTCATAGTCCTCAATATGCTGGTAATCGGCATTGCTGGCATGAGCCAGGTACTGCTTGTCGCCGACGTTCTTGATGGTCAGACTCAGCCGCAGATCCTCATTGCCGGTGGGTAACCAGTGCAGAAACAGGTCGTGCACACCGTATCCGGGCTTGTCGATGGTGCCAACAGAGGTGTCCAGATTATCGATACCCTCAACAAACCGGCCCTGCCAGCCAAACTCCAGGTTTCGATCCCAGCGGTACGCCAGGTCCGCAATCCAGGTATCTCCCATGGTGTTACCCAGCAGATTGTGCTCGTACACCGTCAACGGCTGGCCATCCACTTCGGCATCGTTACTGTGGAAGCTCAGTCCGGCGGAAAGTGCCTGCCATTGGTAACCGGCCGAGATCAGGTAGCCGTCAGACTCGAGATCACCGATGTTCTTGTAGATGGATTCCCGGAACGGCAGCAACGGATCAGCAATGGCGTCCTTGATTTCAGAACGGTACACCTCGGCCGACAGCCGGAAAGTTTCGTAGCGGTAATCGAAACCGACCTCGGTATTCCGGGCTTTTTCGCCTTCCAGATCCGGATCGTTTTCAGAACCTTCCAGCTTGAAGGAGTCCTGAGTGGTTGGCCCCCGGAAGGCCTCGGCATAACCAGCTTTCAGGGTGAGACCGTCCACCACCTCCCAGGCCAGGTTGGCATTCGGGCTGACCTCGTCTTCACTGAAGCGCTGATCATCGTTGTCCTTGAGCCGGTAGTCGTCATAACGGGCGCCGGCACTGAACAGCAGACGGCTGGTGAGCCATAGATCGCCCTGCAGGTAAACGCCCAGCACTTCACCAGTCTGTTGTTCGGCCCGCTTGTCCTCCTGATACCCGGCGTTCACCTTGTCCTCACGATAATCAACACCGTAGGTCAGGCTGTGCTCGCCAAAACGACTGGTGTTACGAAGGTCGCCGCCGATGTTCCGGCTAAACCCGAAGTAACGGCCCCAACGATCCTCAACGTTCTGCTCGATGTCAGACTCGGTGTGGTAAACGGTTGCCTCAAGATCCACCAGCGCATTGCCTGCGGGAGCGTATCCGTAGTTGAGGGTGGTGGTGTCCCGCCGGCCATCCAGTTCGTAAAGGCGATTGAAACCACTGACAACCCATTGTGGACGCTGGGGCCGCTCCCCCTCATCGGTACGTACTTCGTGACTGAGCTTGATAGTCTGATCGGCCGGCAACTGACCCACCAGTTTCGCAAACCCCAGCTGCTGACGGGCATCACTGCCGGCAATACGGTCGCCACTGCCATCCTTGAAGGGCTCGTGGTCACTCTGGCTGACAGACACCAGGGTGCTCCAGTTATCACTCAGCCGACCAAAGGCCGTACCACTGGCCTTGTAGCCATCGGTGTTGGAGAAAGAGCCGAGTTTCACCAGGGCCCCGGCGCTTTCGCCTGGCCGCAACAAATCGTCCGGATCCTTGGTGACAAAGCGGATTGATCCGCCCAGGGCGCCTGCCCCGTCGGTGGCCCGGCCAGCCCCGGCATTGACTTCAACCTGCTTGAGCAACTCCGGCTCCACCGACAGTCGACCGGAGTGATGGAACAGTGCCCCAGCCTGGGTGGCGCCATCCACGGATACGTTCAAAAGCGGGTCTTCAAAGCCTCGGACATAAACTTTCTGGGCGATGCTGTTGGCCCCACCAACGCTTACGTCTGGCTGGCCCGCAAAGACGTCTTCCAGATCGTCCGCCTGGAAACGCTCTATGGTCTCTGCATCGACCACAGTATCGGCGTCCACCTCACGGTCTGCGGTTACCTGAATAGGATCCAGGGAAACCGGCTGTGCATGAGCCAGAGGTGCTGCCATCAGTGCCAGCCAGAGGGTGTTGCGACGAAAGCGCCGGGGTTGTTTCATCGGTGAGGAATTTGCCATCACGACCGCACTCCATTATGAAAATGATTCGTATTTGGAGTGCATTCTCGATAACTTGTGTCGCGAAGTGAACCAGTTTTACATTTGTTACATCCGGACTGCAGGCAACCACAAATGCATCGCCAGACCACCGTTCCCCGCAAGATTACAGGCCCGGATTCGCCCCCCTATGGCATCCAGATGCCGGCTTGCCAGCGCTAACCCCAGGCCATGGCCAGACGGCACACTTTCCCGGATCCGTGTGGCACGGAAAAACGGCCGGAAGATCGCCTCCAGTTGCTCGGCCGGAACACCCGGCCCGTCGTCCTCCACCGACAGCCGGTACCCACCGGCTTCCTCCTGCAGCCGTATCATTACCGTGCCACCGGCCGGCGTATACTTGCAGGCATTGCGGACCACATTTTCAATGGCCTGTGCCAACGCCCGATGACTGGTACCCCGAATCTCCGCCTGTTCCGGAAGCTCGGTCCTGATATGATGCTCCGGGTACTCGTAGCGGGCGTCTTCCGCAATGGTATCCACCAGATCGGTCAGATCCAGATCCTCCTGGTTGAGCTCCGGCTGCTCGTTCTCCAGCCAGGCCAGGGTCAGGGTGTCCTCTACCAGGGCGCGCATCAGATCGCACTCCCGCCGTATTCGGGGCAGGAAATGCTGGGTATCGATGCCTTCCTCTACGCAACTGATGGCCATATCAATCCGGGTCAGGGGCGTTCGCAGCTCATGGGAGAGATCGGAGATCAACCGGCGCTGGGACTGGATCAGATCGCCAATCCGCTCAGCCATCCGGTCAAAGGTCTCTGCCAGCGCGGTCAGTTCGTCATTTCTGTTACCCAGCAGAGCCCTGGCTCTGGCGCCCAGATTACCCTCACTGAACTGGCGGGTTGCCAGTTCCAGCTGGCGAACGGGATTCATCAGGTGCCGGTAAATCACCAGACACAATGCCAGCAGCACCGTCAGTGGCAGGGCAGCTTTCAGGAATAGCCGCGCCTCCGGCAGGTAAGCGCCCGGCCGCATACGCTGAGGCAGGGTAATCAGGAAATGGGTGTGGCCATCGGCGAAGGTAAGATCCATGATCGGGTTTTCGGTGAAATACAGATGGATCTTCCATTCCACGTTGCGTCCAAGCCGAAAACCCTCCTGAAACTGTAAGGACAGTTCACTGCCAGCCAGCGGCTGTATCTCGGACCGAACCACCGCCGCCCAGGTGTTTTCGTCCCGTTGCAGCTGCTCCAGCCAGCGGGCAAGGGCCTGTTCGTCGCCGGCCAGGTACAGACGCTCTGCTGTGTGCCCCCAGTCTTTCAGGGTCTCCTGATGCTTGCGGGCAATAAAACTCATCTGCTGTTCGGTAGTGGTCCCCAGAAAGGAGATCACCCAGAACAACACCAGCGTACCCAGTGCCAGTGTGCCTGACAGCTTCCACCACAAACGACGATTCACTGGAAGCAATACCCCTTGCCGTGCACTGTCTGCAGTCGGTCACCGGCAACGCCGGCCTCCACCAACTTGCGGCGCACCCGGCTCAGGTGCATGTCCAGGCTCCGATCGTAGCGACTGAACTCTTTCTCCAGCACCACCTGGTAGAGATAGGGTTTGCTCAACGCTTCGCTCTGATGCAGCACCAGAATCCAGAGCAGGCGAAACTGGATGGGAGTCAGCGAGACCGGATTACCCTGAAAGCTGACGGTCATGGCATGACGATCAAGCTTTAACTCACCGGCAGCCAGAGTGGCAGGGTCTGCGCGCTGATCGGTTTCGCCCAGGGTGCGTCGCAGCAACGCCTCAATTCGCAACAGCAATTCGGTGAAACTGAAAGGTTTTGGCACATAGTCATCGGCCCCCTGCTGATACCCCATAATGCGCTCTTGCTCGGCACCACAGGCGGTCAGCATCATGACCGGGGTCTGGCGGGTTTTACGGAGTTTCTCCAGGAATTCGAAGCCGTTCATGCGCGGCAGCAGCACATCCAGAAGAATCAGATCCAGCCGCTGCCCCATAGCGGTGATCAGTGCCTGATCGCCCTCGTAGCTCTGCACCACCTGGTAGCCCCGGGACGCCAGTAATCCGGACAGCTGATCACTGAGGGACTGATCGTCTTCGACAATCAGGATTTTCGGATTTCGGTCGGCCAGTGTCGCCATGGTTTGCCATCCATTGCCAAATGATAATGCATATCATATGCAACGAATGGCAGTAGCTCAAGTGCAGGATTCACTCAGCGGGTGCGGCAAGAGCCTCCTGCAGCAACGCCAACAGGTGAGCGGGCATGCCCTCGGCCAGCTTCAGAGCGGCACTGTGGCCACGAGGTGTCATTTTTCCCCAGGTCCGGCGCACAATGCGCAGCCATTTTTCCTTGTCGTAATCCGGGTTGTCTTCAAAGAATTGCGCAAAATAGCGCTCCAGAAACACCATACACGCCACATCTTCCAGCAACTGGGTGTCTTCGTCTTCCCGCAGTTTACGCTTGGTCAGAATAGTCTCGACCCGTTCGCACTCCGCTTTCGGGTAGCCGCAAGCCGCCATGATCTCCGCTGCCCGGCGACCATGCATGCGGCCGCAGGCCTGACGCCATTGATAGTAATTCTTGCGGCCCTCACCATAGTCACTACGGGGCATGGTCCAGCGCTCGACATGCTGGGCCCGACAGGCAATCTGCATGCGCTCGGAAGGTTCCGGCTCCAGCTCAAACAGCCAGCGGGTCATGTGCAGACTGTAGGCGAATTCCCTGGGAAGGGATTCACCATCTATTTCCTCGCGGTTGGGATCCTGCTGGTTTGCCTGGTCGATGGCATTAATCGCACATTCCAGATTGGCACTGTTGCTCATCATTCAGTCCTTCAAGTCGCACGGCTCGCTCCTGGCGCCCCCGTGTGAACAGGGCGCGCCGTTCCATCAAGCGATACTATCAGCCAGCCGGACTACAGGTCACCGGCAAACTTCAGACCTGCGCCGAAGGCCGCGCCTTGATCCGGTCGAACCAGGCTTGCAGATGCTCCTGTTCCGGCTTGATACGGATATTGACCACCCGGGCAAAGGCCACGGTGGTGAAGGCGTTGATGTCGACGGCGGTGAACCGGTCACAGCACAGGTATTCCTTGCCCTCGAGCTGCTTGTTCAGGAAATGCATGAATTTATCGACGCCCTGGCCGCACTCCTCCCCCCACTCCTTGATGGGGTTCATCCGATCCTTGAAATAGCCGGTGGTGTGCTGAAAGCACATGCCGGTGGGCATCATGAAATAGAATTCAATCCAGCGCAGCCACTGCTCCACCAGGGCTTTCTCCAGCGGTGATTCACCCAACAGACTGGGCGTATCCGGATAGCTTTCCTCAAAATAGCGGCAGATGGCCATGGTTTCGGCAACGCAGGTGCCGTCCTCCAGTTCCAGCACCGGCACTTTCTTCATCGGGTTGCGGGCAACAAATTCCGGGCTCAGGTTCTCCCCTTTTTCAATATCCACCTGCACCAGTTCAATCTGGTCCAGCAAGCCTTTCTCGGCCAGGAACATGCGCACTCGGCGTGGGTTGGGGGCGGTTCGGGTTTCGAAGAGTTTCATCTTGTTATTGGCTCCGTTCACTCGTTGAATTGACGCCAATGAGCGTGACCGCAAAAAACAGTTGCGTCAAGCAACCGCTATTGACCAGGCAACCACTGTTCCATCTGCCGGATGATCCACCCGGGTTCATCCAGCGGCAGGTCGTGCCCGGCATCCGGATGCAGCCGAAGCGTCCAGCACCAACGCCGTTCCAGCTCGGCGCTGCAATGCCAGTGCACAATACGGTCACCCTTGCTCGCCAGCAGCAGAGCGTCTGCCATGGGCCGCTGCGGCAAAGGCCGAAACCCGACTGCCGCCCGCAACTGATTGTACGCCGTACGATAGTTGACCGGGCGCTGGCGCTGGATGCTGTACCAGGCTTTGCACAAAGACAGTGAAATCTCTCGATTGGACGTCAGGCGCAGAATATCCCGCTCCCGGTGAAACAGCTCTCGACGGGCCAGTAGCTGAGTCACGCGCGGCCAGGCCAGCGGGCGCATGCGCCTCCAGAACGGGCTGAAACCGGAACTGGTGTTGACCAGAACCAGGTGCTGCAGCTCCCCGGGTTCGGCATGCTGGGCCCAGTCAAGGGCCACCATACCGCCCATGGACAACGCCAACAGGCTGAACGGCCTGGGTATATGATTGACCTGCTCACAGACGCGCCTGCGAATCTCAGGGATAGTGCCGGGAGAATCCTCGCGGAACAGTGTGCCGGTGCCCGGCAGATCAATGGTGTGGAACCGGTGTTCCGGAAAGGCCGAGCGAAGCTGTGCCGGGAAATCGCCCCAATGGCCCTGCTCCCGGGTGAGGCCTCTCAGAAGGATCCAGTGCATGTCATCGGCTATCCCTGTACCAGTGCATAATGGCAGCTTCCCTCAGCATGGACTCTTCATCCGCCCCCGGCAACCAGTTCTCATGACTGGCAGCGGCGTTCAACAGGAAATCAATCCACGGCATGTGACTGCGCAACACCCTTTGGTGTCGGTGCGGAACCAGTGGGTTGAAGAAGCCTTCCAGCCGAAACAGCTGACGCGGGCGTTTACGAATCCAGCGCCAGGATCCCATTTCCAGGGTGAGCGGCAGAAAAACACCCTCGCTGGTTCGGTTAACCTGTTTGTAAAAGTAGTCCCATAGATCACCATGGGTCAGATAGTGGGCAGATTGCGGCTCAAAACGGTACGTGTGATTAGGGTAAGCCTGTTCCCAGATCAGTTTGAGCGCCATGACCGAGCCAATGCGGCGCATGGGCCGGCGGCGGTAAGCGTAGGGAAACCAGATCTGATCCTGCCAGCCAAAGCCGGAATGACAATCCAGCGCCAGACTGAATGGACGGCCCGGCAACAGTTCCCGGACCACCGACTCGAGGGCCAGGTTCTCGGCTTCCATCCCCTGTTCGGGATCACCGGTATACCAGGGCAAGCGTGGTGAAAGCCGCTGCCCTCCCAACAGGAAGGCACTGCGATCCTGGGCCGTGATCGGCGCATTACGCATCAGATCAACCCCGTTCGGATTGCTGCGCTGGTTCAGGTACATGCCGCCCGGGTTCAGCATGGGCAGAAGCGTGATGTGCACCCGCTCCAGAAGCGCCTGTACGCTGTCCTCCCAGGCCAGGCGGGCCAGAAAAGAAGACAGCCACGCCATCACCACCTGCGTGCCGATACGCTCAAGCCCATGAACTCCGCCAATCAGCATAACAACGGGCACATCCTTGCGGTCGGTGCCCAGGTCGACCCGATAGACCGGCAGTTCAAGATCGCGAACGTTCACCCGGGACAGTACCGAACTGGAGACACCTTCCGGCGCCTCCGCCAGCAGCCGCTCGAGCTGGATCAGCTCCGGCAGGAAAGTGCGAAGCCTTCGTTTCTGGCCTTTGTCCCGGCGGGCTTGCTCCGCTGGTATCACAGCGTGGGGCGTCAATGCTTTCAGTTCGGTCATTTCAGGCTCTCTGGCAACGGCTGCTGACAGTGTGCGCCAGAAATGCTTCAGTCCGTTGACAGTGTCGAACCTGTTATTGCAAATAGTATGCAAGGGTATACTATGAAAATGCACCTTCGCAGATTACCGTGACCCAATCCGCTCATGCCCAGATTCCCGTTGCTCATCCTGGCCCTGTTGATGGCCGCCTGCTCACCCGATGAAGCTACAGAACCAGGACGGCATGAAGCTACGGAAAGCGCCACGCGCCAGCAACCTGCCCCCCATCCTGATCAACACCGGATCATTCTCGCCGCCGACCCCTGGTGCCCCCATAACTGCCGGGCTGGTGCGCCGGAGGAAGGTTATATGGTGGATATTGCGCGGGAGATTTTTGCCGCATCCGGTTTTGACGTTGAGTACAGAAACTATGGCTGGGCCCGCTCACTGAGCCTGGCCCGGGAGAACCGGATTGATGGCGTTATCGGCGCCCTGAAAGGTGACGCCCCGGACTTTGTCTTTCCCGAGCGGCCCATGGGCACCGCCCGTATCGGCTTGTATACCCATCCGGAGAGTCAATGGCAATACAAGGGGCTGGAGTCGCTTAACGGCAAAACCCTGCTGGTAATCAACGGTTACTCCTACTCTCCGGAGCTGGATCGTTATATTGCAGACTATGCCGATGATCCCGAAAGAGTCTGGGTCATCTCCGGAGCAGCGCCCCTGGGGCGAGCCCTCAGACTACTGGCACAGGAACGCACAGATACCTTCGCCGAAGACCAGGCGGTCATGAGCTGGTTTTTGCAGGAACAAGCAGGATACACCACCCCAAGACTGGCCGGTATCGCCCATCAGGCTCCCGTCTACATTGCCTTCGCGGCCGAGAATCCAAGAGCGGAAGAACTGGCCAGGCTACTGGATGCGGGCCTGGCCAGACTGGCTGCAACTGGCCGACTGAACGCAATCAAGGCGTCCTACGGGCTCTCCACCTCCGACTGAAACGCCTTGATGGTGTCGCCAGCGGGTGTTTGCAGCAGCAATTCGCCATGCCGGCCAATCCGGCCATCCGTTACCTGTTCCAGCAGCTCCAGGAATCGCCTTTCCTGGTTCATCAGCGCTGGCGCACAAGCCATCATGGTGGTGGCCTGCGGACTGAATGACAGCCCTTCTCCGGTCAGGTTATAACTTCCCATATAACGATTACAGGAAGCCCGGCCAGCTACCCGGTTGTCCGCCAGAAACCTCAGGGTCATTCTGGAGCGGTCAATAATGCCGGCACCGGCAAGGTCTTCCACCACCCATTCGGCACCCCGGAACAGTCGCTGACGATCCCCGCCACAACCCTCAAACGTCTCATCGCCGAGTGTCAGACGCACCTGAGCCGGATACTGAGCACCGGCCATCTGGTCTTCACACAACTGATGAGCAATCCGCACTTCCATCCGCTCGTCACCCAGCGTGGCTTCATAGGCGCGACCATGACGATTGGCAAGAATCTCGTTCAGGCGGATATCTTCGGTGACTTGCTGGTCGTAAGGACGGGTCAGCCGCATCTGGCCATTCTCGATGACAACAGACCAGAACGGTTCCGTGCCTATCCCACGAAACGAGGATTCAATGGCGCCCGGCTCCAGGCACTCGGGAAGCGTCTCGCCACGCAGGCTCAGCGTTGCCCGCTCCCCCTTGCTCCAGAACCGGGTATCCGGGTCGCCGGGCGCGACAAACAAGGCGCCTGAGGCACTCTCGGCCGGCTTGAGCAGAACCCGGCGGTTCAAGTACTCCAGCCCTACCAGTTCGTCATCACCAGAGCTGGTGACCGTAACTTCCAACTGGCCACATTGATAGCGGCCAAATTCCGACAACCCGGTCTTTGTCGGGCTGGATGCACAGGCACTCATCAGTGCGCCTGCAAGAACCACGACAGACAGCGATACACCTTGTCGCAAAAACATGAACACATCCTCTGTTGTTCCAGACTACAAGTCGCCATTGTAGAGATTCCATCCTGGATTCACCACGATCGAGTCAAAGCGCTGAGGCAGAAGCGTATTCTGTGTCACGTCATCGCCAAGGCGACCGGAACTACTCCTGTTCAGCGGCTGGCGAGGCCAGGATGGTAACGCCCTGCCCGGTCTCAAGCACCAGACGGCCATCTGCGGCGAACTGATACCCGTGAACGTCGCCCAGCAGTTTCAGAAACCGGTTTTCCTGCTGCATCAGGGTCTCGGGGCAGGCCATTCGCGTCGCGGCCATCTGGGAAAACACCAGTTCTTGACCCTGAATGTGCCAGCCTCCGTTGTAACGGTTGCAGGACGATGAGCCAAACACCCGCCCTTCATCGGTGAACCCGATGGTAACCTCACTACCCTCAAGCACCGGCTCACCATCAATCTCTTCCACCAACCACTGGCTACCGGCCAGCGACCCGGGCTTTCCACCCTCTTTCTCGGCATTGAGGGAGCAGCCCCAGAGCGACCCGGTAATCAGCAACATCGCCATGACATTCTTTGCAAGACTCATATAACCCCCTGATAGATAGTGAGATAACCATTACATTCTACGCCTGCCGTCTTGGGAATTCGCCTACAGAAAGGTTAATCTTGAGTTACCAGACATCCGGAGCAACACCATGGCGATCAAACTCTATCAGTTCTGCATTTCGCACTACTGCGAAAAGGCGCGTTGGGCCCTGGACTACAAGGGCATCAACTATCAGACCGTCAACCTGCTCCCGGGCCAGCATGTAAACACCATTCGCAAACTGACCGGGGCCGAGTCGTCTGTACCGGTACTCGAACACGACGGCCAGATCATCCAGGGCTCCGGACATATCCTGGATTACCTCGACAAGGTCTTTCCAGACAAGCCCTTATTGCCGGCGGATCCAGACCTTCAGGCCAGGGTTCTTGAATGGGAACAGAAGCTGGACGAACAGGCCGGCCCCGCTCTGCGCACCTGGGTGTACCACTATTTTCTGCAACGCCCGAAAATAGTGGTACCCATGCTGGCAGCGGGCACACCATTCTATAATCGTATCCTGCTCAGCCTGGCCTTCAGCCGGGTTGATGAGATCATGCGCAAGTGGATGAAGATCAACCAGAAAACCGCCGATACCTCACAGGCAACCCTCGAGGCTCTGGTTAAAGAACTGGCCGAGATCTATCAGCACCGTCCGTTCCTGGTCGGCGATCAGTTCACCCGCGCCGATCTCACTGCCTGTTCACTGCTGGCGCCGTTGTTCCAGCCGCCCGAGTACCCCGTGCCCTGGCCAAAGCCGGCCAAGATCCCAAAGCCTGTGCAGGCCTGGCTATCCGAATGGCAGACTGCCATCGATCCCATCGCCGCGGTGTATCGCCAGAACCGGTGACGCTGGCCAGGCGGTGGCGGAATAGGCCAGCAACCCTGGCGCAATAGGACATCGCCTTTAGCCGACGCTGTGCGATGATGACTTCCAACAAAAATAATTTGGGGAGCAGCCATGGTGTTGATCGACATGATGCGGACAGTGCTGGAAGACAGCGGGCTGATCAGCCTCTGGCAGTCCCTGGCCCCCTGGCTGGCTCTTGACGAACGACAGCTGATTTTCGTCATCGCCACCCCCGTGTTCATTGCCGTTACCTTGTGGGAATACCTGAAGATACGGCATGACCCACGGTTGATGAACGTGCCGGAGGCTATTCGCAACTTCGCCCTCGGTGCCGGCTACCAGGTTACTGAGTTGTTTTTTGCCGGTCTGATTGCCTTTCCCGTCTACGCACTCTGCTATCACTATCGCCTGCTTGAACTGGAGCTGAACTGGACGACCGGATTTCTGACCTTTCTCGGTGTGGATTTCTGTTTCTACTGGATGCACCGGGCCAGCCACCGCATGCGCTGGTTCTGGGCCGCCCATGTGGTCCATCATTCGTCCGAACGCATGAACTTCTCCACCGCCATGCGCCAGAATGCCACCAACATTTTCAACGGCATGTGGATTTTCTATCTGCCCATGGCGCTGATCGGATTCAACCCGGTGTGGATCGGCATCGCCTATGCCTTCTCTCTGGTGTACCAGTTTTTCGTGCACACCACGCTGGTGGGGCGCCTGCCGGCCTGGATCGAGCACCTTTTCAACACCCCCAGCCACCACCGCGTTCACCATGGTCGTAACCCGGAATACATCGACCGCAACTACGGTGGCACACTGATTATCTGGGATCGCCTGTTCGGAACCTTTGTCCCGGAGAGCGACAGCAACCCACCGGAATACGGCATTACCCGGCAGATTCATTCCAATAACCTGATTGTGCTCTGGACCCACGAATATGTGGACATGTTCCGCGACATGGCCCGCCCCGGCAGCTTATTGTCCCGTCTTCAGCATTTATGGAATCCGCCGGAGTGGCAGCGCCCGGCACCTCAGAACAACAACAAGGATGTGGGCCGAGACCATGACCGAACACCCTCTGACGCTGAATACCCCTGATGGCCACACCATTGCCGGACGGCAATACCTGCCGGCACAGCCAGTTGCCATTCTGGTGATCAGCCATGGCATGGCGGAGCACGGTGATCGCTACCAGGAGCTGGCCCGCTGGCTCGGGGCTCATAACATTCTTGTCATCACCTATCACCACCGGGGCCATGGCCCCCACTGCCCGGCCGAACACCAGGGGCATTATGCTGATCAGAACGGATGGCAACGGGTGGTGGACGACCTGGCGCAAGTGGTAGAGACTGCCCGCAAGCAGCATCCAGGCCTGCCAGTAAATCTGCTCGGCCACAGCATGGGCTCGTTCATCGCTCAGAGCTATGCCCAGCAATACGGCGACCGTATCAACGCCCTGATACTCAGTGCCACCAACCGCATTCACCGGCCCCAACTGCTGGCCTCGCGGCTACTGGTTAACCTGATTGCCGGCGTCCGTGGCCGGCGCCATCGCAGCCGGCTCATCGGCAAGATGACCTTTGGCCAGTTCAATCGTGCTTTCCGGCCCAACCGTACCGGCAGCGACTGGCTGAGCCGTGATCCCGAGCAGGTAGACCGCTACGAAGCCGATCCTTGCTGTGGTTTTGATTGCTCCGTGGGGCTCTGGCAGGACTTCATTGCCGGCATGCTGAGCATCCGACCGGCAACCTGGCATCGGGATCTGCCGGTACACTTGCTGTCCGGCACCGCCGATGCCGTGGGCGAGATGGGGAAAGGCGTCCGCCAGCATTTTCAGACCATCCGGGAGTCGGGCATCGAGCAGGTAACGCTGCGGTTGTTCGACGGCGGGCGCCATGAGATGCTCAATGAAACCAATCGCATGGAAGTGTGGCAATACGTGCTAACCTTATGCCGTATTCAGTCGCCCGCTCGGTCGGAGGTCGGCGACATGCCACTGGCCCAGTCACTACCATAAGGAATCGCTATGAGCCGCCGTACCTGCTGGCGTTTCTTCCCTTTGCTGGCAATCTGGCTGCTTCTGCCCCTGAGCAACGCCTATGCGGGGAATCTGACCCTCGCCGTCGCTGCCAATTTCACCGATACCACCGCCAGCCTGGTGGAGACATTCGAGACTGCAACCGGCCACCAGGTCACCGCCAGCTTCGGCTCCACGGGCAAACTCTACGCCCAGATTCGCAACGGTGCTCCGTTTGATGTATTCATGGCAGCCGATGCCCAACGCCCCCAGTTGCTGGAATCCGAAGGGATGGCCGTTCCCGGTTCGCGTTTCACCTATGCCAGAGGCAAGCTGGTGCTCTGGAGCCCTGAGACCGCAGCTTTTATCTCTCCCATCGCCTACCTGAATGAACAGCCGTTTTCGCGGCTGGCCATCGCAAATCCCAAAACGGCCCCCTATGGCCTGGCCGCACAGCAGGTCCTGGAACACCTGGAACTCTGGTCACCTCTGCAACCCAAACTGGTCCGTGGCGACTCCATCGCCCAGACCTTCCAGTTCATTGCCAGCGGCAATGCCCAGGCCGGGCTGGTGGCGCTGGCTCAGGTCAAAGCCTGGCCAGATCAGGACGGAACACTCTGGCGCATTCCTCAAAGCTATTACGCCCCCATCGACCAGCAGGCGATTCTGTTGAAGCGTGGTGCCGACAATACTGCTGCCAGAGACTGGCTCGCCTTCCTGCAATCCCCTGACGCTGTTGCGATTATTCAGGGCTACGGATACGACACGGCGGACTGATGCTGGAAACCTATTGGCAGCCGGTCTGGCTGACCCTGAAGCTGGCCTCACTGACAACCCTGGTACTGCTGCTGGTGGGAACCCCCATCGCCTGGTGGCTGGCCCGGTCCCGTCACTGGCTGCGCCAGCCGATTGCTGCCGTCGTCGCCTTGCCACTGGTCTTGCCGCCCACCGTGCTCGGATTTTATCTTCTGCTGCTGCTTGGCCCGAATGGCTGGGTTGGCCAGCTGACCGAACGCCTTGGTCTGGGTTTACTACCGTTCACCTTTGAGGGCCTGGTAGTGGCCTCGGTTATCTATTCCCTGCCCTTTACCGTGCAACCCCTGCAGAACGCTTTCGAGGGTATCCGTGAAGGCTTTCTGGAAACCGCCGCCACCCTCCGGGCCGGGCCCTGGGACCGGTTTTTCTTTGTCGTGATTCCGCTGGCCCGCAACGGCTTCATCACCGCCAGCGTGCTGACCTTCGCCCACACGATTGGCGAGTTCGGCGTCATCCTGATGATTGGCGGCAATATCCCGGGCGAGACCAAAGTGCTGTCAGTGGCCATCTACGATCACGTGGAATCCCTGGAGTACACCCAGGCCCACTGGCTGGCAGCGGGCATGGTGGTGTTCTCCTTCCTCGTTCTGGTCACCCTGTACGCTCTCAATGGCAGGGCTCGGGCGGGGGCACTGCGATGACTTCCACAGCCATCGAGGCGCGCTTTGTCTGCCGGTTCCCCGGATTTGAACTGGATGTCGACCTGAAACTACCCGGCAACGGGATTACCGCTTTGTTTGGTCACTCCGGATGCGGCAAAACCACGCTGCTCCGGTGCATCGCCGGGCTGCAGCAGGCCCAGGGACAGCTTTCCGTATTCGGCACGCCCTGGCAGACAGACAACCTGTTCAGGCCGGCCCATCAAAGACCCCTGGCCTATGTGTTTCAGGAAACTCACCTGTTTCCTCACCTGTCTGTACGCCGGAACCTGACGTTCGGGCAACGCCGGGTTCCAGCACAGCAACGCCAGATCCGGTTTGACGATGCCGTCTCCTGGCTCGGGCTGGCCCATCTTCTTGAGCGTATGCCAGCTGGACTGTCCGGTGGCGAACGGCAACGGGTAGCCATTGCCCGGGCCATACTCACCAGCCCTCGACTGCTGCTGATGGATGAACCCCTGTCGGCACTGGATCAGAGCTCAAAGCAGGAGATACTGCCCTACCTTGAGCGGCTGCGCGACCATCTGGCCATTCCGATGCTCTACGTTTCCCACTCCACCAGCGAAGTGGCGCGCCTGGCCAACCATATTGTAATGATGGACAAGGGGCGGGTTATCGCACAGGGACCACTGCAAGAGACCCTGGCGCGGGTAGACCAGCCGTTTCGGCTGGAGGAAGATGCTGGCGTGCTGGTGCAGGCAACACTGGACACACTGGATGACCAGTGGCACCTCGCCCGTTTCAGCTTTGACGGTGGCAGCCTGTGGCTGCGACAGGATCCGCGCTTCCGGCCCGGCGACCCGGCCCGCATACAGGTGCTGGCAAGAGATGTGAGTATCGCGTTGACGGAGCATCGCGACCAGAGTATCCAGAATCTGCTGCCCGCGCGGGTGGACCGTGTCGAGACAGACGTCACCCCGGGCACCACCCTGGTGCGACTGCTGGCCGGGAATACCCCGTTCCTGTCCCGGCTCACCAGCCGGTCCGCGGCCCAGCTGGCACTCACGCCCGGCCAGCCGGTATGGCTCCAGATCAAATCGGTTGCCCTGGTGGACTGAACGACTTCTGGCCCCTTCGGCCACAGAGTGTGACCAGTGATACCGCTACTCTGGCGCTTAAACACACCATGCCGGGAGCGGAGACATGCCAACCAAACGTGAACACTGGGTGACCAGTGGAGACCTACTTCTCTACGCCGTTGCTGAGGGCAACCCCGAGGCAACGCCCATTGTTCTGGTACACGGCTACCCTGACAACCACAGTGTCTGGGACAAAGTCGCGGCAGCACTCAGCCAGGAATATCTGGTGATTCGTTATGATGTCCGCGGGGCTGGCCGCTCCGACAAGCCAGCTCGCACCCGGGACTATCGCCTGGCGCTGCTGGCAAAAGATCTGCAAGCAGTCGTCAACGCCATTGTCCCCGACCGGTCATTTCATCTGGTTGCCCACGACTGGGGCTCCATCCAGAGCTGGGAATCGGTGACGGACCCCGATCTTCAGCAGCGTATTCGCTCCTACACCTCCATTTCCGGCCCCTGCCTGGATCATGTCGGCTTCTGGATTCGCAATCAGATAGGCTCACCTGCGAACGGAGGCACCACAAAAGTACTGCGTCAGTTGGCGAGCTCCTGGTATGTTTTCCTGTTTCAGCTGCCGCTGCTACCGGAAATGATCTGGAAAGCCGGGCTGGACAAAGTCTGGCCGAACTATCTGAAGACACAGGAACAGGTTGAAGACGCCCGTTTCAGCCCCTGGCAGAAAGCAGACGGACAATATGGTGTGAAGCTCTATCGAGCAAACTTCCTGCCCAGGCTGCTGCGCCCAAGGCCACGGCACACCCGCTGCCCCGTTCAGGTCATCATTCCCACGCGCGACGCCTACGTCGGCCGTCATCTGACCGAACACCTGGTGCACTGGACCGGAAAGCTGACACTTCAGGAACTGGACGCCCCGCACTGGGCACCACTGACCGAGCCCGACGCCATCTGCCAGTCTGTCGGGAGTTTTGTGACCGCTAATCGTTAATGGCTTGGCAACGAGGGACTGGAAAAAAGTGGCATGCGACCGATGTCCACCAACAGGCGGCGCATCGGTTCATCTGGAGTGCCAGGAGGAGCAGGAAGGAGACAATCAGCGAGTACCGTAAACCACCATGGTTTTGCCCTTGACCCGCACCAGACCCTGGTCCTCCAGGGTTTTCAGCACCCGCCCGACCATTTCCCGGGAGCAGCCAACAATGCGTCCAATTTCCTGACGGGTAATCTTGATCTGCATGCCATCGGGATGAGTCATGGCATCCGGCTCCTTGCACAGATCCAGAAGTGTACGAGCTACCCGACCGGTGACATCGAGGAACGCCAGGTCGCCTACCTTACGTGTTGTCTGGCGCAGGCGCGAGGCCATCTGCTCACCGATAAAGTACAACACGCGCGGGTCCTGCTGGGCAATTTCCCGGAACTTGGTGTAGCTGATTTCCGCCACCTCGCACTCGGTCTTGGCTTTGACCCAGGCACTGCGGGAATCCATGTTATCGAACAGCCCCATCTCGCCGAAGAAATCACCGGCATTGAGGTAGGCCATGATCATTTCGCGACCATCGTCGTCTTCAATAATGACAGTGACCGAACCCTTGACGATGTAGAACAGGGAATCGCTTTTATCACCCGCATAGATGATGGTGCTTTTGGCTGGGTAACGCCGGCGATGGCATTGGGAAAGGAAGTAATCCAGGTGTTTGGTCTTCTGTTCAACCGGCTTGACTATGGTAGCCATAATGCGAGACATGCCTCCTCAGAGTCTGGCGATTCCTGATCGTTTTTATATCCCCGCCTGTCCATGCGGGTTAGGGATTTTACTGATATGCCACGCAACTTATAACAAGAAGGTAACTTTTGGGCAACTCAAAAGCGGATACAGGATGTATCTGAAGGCAATACCGCTTTGGTCGCAACCACATCATGCCGCTTGTGGATAACTGTGCTAGCATCCTGCCAACTCATTCAGGCGCAGGCGCCAGAACCTCATCCGAACCAGACACCAGGGGTAACTCCGATGAAAGCAACCGTCGACTGGACCGGCAATGCCAGCTTCAAAGCCACCAGTGGCAGTGGCCACAGTGTTCAACTGGACGGCCCCCCTGATCATGGTGGCGAGAACCTGGGCCCACGCCCGATGGAGTTGCTGCTGATGGGCGTAGGTGGCTGCTCCTCCTTCGATGTGATGAGCATCCTGAAGAAAAGCCGCCAGGACGTGACCGCCTGTCACTGTGAGCTTGATGCGGAGCGCGCTGATGAGGTGCCGGCTGTGTTCACCCGCATTCATCTTCATTTTGTGGTTAGCGGAAACAACCTGAAGGAAAAGCAGGTGGAGCGCGCAGTCAGCCTGTCTGCCGACAAGTACTGTTCAGCCTCGATCATGCTGGGCAAAGCCGGTGTCGAGATCACGCACAGCTTCGAGATTCAGGCCGCCAGCTAAACCGGCAAGGCAAATTCCGGCCAACGCCCGGGAGCCGGGGCTTTTCGTTATGAAAAATGTCATTGCAAATACTATTCAATGACACCCGCGGTATGCATAATACGCAACTTTCTCCGCCGGTCTGCGCAAAAGGTGAACAGCTCCATTCACCCGGTCAGTAGTCGGTGGCGGCCTCGGCAGGGAGAGTTCCTCTCCCTGTGATCATTCATCTCCATTTCCCGGAGGGGCTGAGCATGGAAACCAAACTCCAGCTGCACGGTTTCAACAACCTGACCAAATCCCTGAGCTTCAACATCTACGACATCTGTTACGCGCAGACCGAAGAACAACGCGAAGCCTATATTGATTACATCGACGAGATGTACAACGCCGAGCGTCTGACCCAGATTCTGACCGATGTGGTCAAGATCATCGGCGCCAATGTTCTCAACATTGCCCGCCAGGATTATGAGCCTCATGGTGCGTCCGTCACCATGCTGATCGCCGAGCACGAACTGACCGACAGCGAAGCCAATAACGAAGAGTCTCCCGGCCCGCTGCCGGATACCATTGTGGCGCACCTGGACAAGAGCCACGTGACGGTGCACACCTACCCGGAAAGCCATCCCCATGACGGCGTGAGCACCTTCCGTGCGGATATTGATGTGTCTACCTGCGGTCTGATTTCACCGCTGAAGGTACTGAACTACCTGATTCACAGCTTCGACTCGGATGTGGTTACCGTTGACTACCGCGTACGCGGTTTCACCCGCGACGTGGACGGCACCAAGCATTACATCGATCACGACATCAACTCGATCCAGAACTACCTGACCGAGGATACCCAGAACGCGTATCAGATGATCGACGTCAACGTGTATCAGGAAAACCTGTTCCACACCAAGATGATGCTCAAGGAGTTCAACCTGGACAACTATGTGTTCGGAGTGAACGCCGGCGACCTAGACCCGGCAGAAGCCCAGTCCATCGAGGATCGCCTGCGCCGGGAAATGCTGGAAATCTTCTACTCCCGCAACGTGGAATAATCGCTCCGGGGGTGACGACGGGGCTCCCGTCGTCACCTTTTGATGCCTTCGTCAGTTTTTTTGACTTCCCCCGCCAGAATTCTGCGATTTCATCCCTTCCACCATCCCGGTTAAATAGCCCCATGACTAACCGAGAGGAGGACGGGATCATGCTTCGCTCCCTGAAACAAACCATTCCCGCACTGGCCACATCCGATGGCGCCGGGGTTCGTATCAAACGCTCATTGGGCCAGCGTCAATCCGTGCGCATGGATCCGTTCCTGATGCTGGATGAATTCGGTTCTGACCAGCCCCAGGACTATATTGCCGGCTTTCCGGCCCACCCGCACCGGGGCTTTGAAACCGTCACCTATATGATTGAAGGCCACATGCTGCATGAAGACCACCTGGGGAATCGCGGCAACCTCCGCAACGGTGGGGTGCAATGGATGACGGCAGGCCGGGGCATCGTGCACTCGGAGATGCCGCAGCAGGAATCCGGGGTCATGCGGGGATTCCAGCTCTGGCTCAACCTGCCGGCCGCTGAAAAAATGAAGCCCGCCGGTTACCGGGACATTCAGCCTGAAGAAATTCCAATAGCGCGTCAGCCGGGTGTTTCAGTCCGGGTAATTGCCGGTGAACTGGAAATCGGTGGCGGTGCCGTCACCGGTGCAGTCACCGGCGGCAGCACTGAGCCTGTGTACGCCGACGTCCATCTGGAACCCGGAGCGAGAGTATCTTTACCGGTACCTCAGGCGCTCAATGCTCTGGTCTACCTGTACGAAGGCGTCGCAAGTCTGGTGAGCGAAGACCGGAACCAGGCTCTGGTACCATCCTCGGCAAACATTCTGGACCATGGGGATGAAGTTCTGATTGAAGGCGGAGAGGCCGGCGCAAAACTGCTGCTGATTGCCGGCCGCCCCATCGGCGAGCCAGTTGTCCAGTATGGTCCCTTTGTGATGAACGCAACGGCCGAGATTGAGCAGGCGCTGGCCGACTACCGCGATGGCACCCTGACGGTCTGATCAGGCAAAGGTTCTGCCAGCCATCAGGCTCTGGACCATGGGCCGGATAATCAGATCCATGGCCAGGGCCATTTTCGGCCCCGGGATCACCAGGGTGTCGTGGCGGGACAGACTGCTTTGGGGAATGGCCTGCAGTAACCAGGGAAAATCCACTTCCGCCGTTTCCCTGAAATGAATGACCACCATGCTTTCGTCCTCACTGGGCACATCCCGGGCAACGAACGGGTTGGACGTATCCACCAGCGGAATTCGCTGGAAGTTGATGTGGGTATGAGAGAACTGCGGCACGATGTCGTGCACGTAATCGTCCATCCGATTGATGATGGTCTGAACCACGGCATCCTGGCTGTAGCCGCGCTGATGAGTATCCCGATGGATTTTCTGGATCCACTCCAGATTGACAATGGGTACCACACCAATCAGCAAGTCAACGTACTGGGCAATGTTGTAGTTGTCGCTCACCACCCCGCCATGGAGCCCCTCGTAGAACAGGGCATCGGTATCCGCAGGTAACGGGCCCCAGGGGGTGAAGGTGCCAGGTTTGTGGCCTTCGGCCACCAGGTCGCGGTCTTCGTCATGAACGTACTGCCGGTAACGGCCATTGCCGGTATGGCTGTAGTCATAGAACAGAGCTTCCAGCCTATCAATATGATTGGCTGCCAGGGCAAAATGGTTGCGTTCACCAAACTGCCCTTTAGCGGCGAGTCGTGCCATTTGCTCCCGGGTATACCGATGAAAGCTGTCGCCACTGACCATAGCGGCAGCAATGCCCTCACTGGCAAACATGCGGCTGAAGATCTGCCCGGTTGTGGTGGTGCCCGCCCCGGAAGACCCGGTAACGGCGATAATCGGATGACGTCTGGACATAAAAAGCTCAGATTCCCGGATGTGCGTCAGACAAGGCTGGTCAGCAGTCGGGGCTTCTCGACCACAAACCCTTGAGCGTAATCCACGCCCAGCTGTCTCAGCATATCCAGAACCTCACGGGATTCAACCTGAGAGGCAATCACTTCCCGCTCCATGTAGTGAGCCATATCAACCATGGACCTGACCATGGCCTGGTCCGTCTGGTTGACTGCCAACTGGCCGGTAAAGGCGCTGTCGATCTTGATCAGATCTACCGGCAACGATCGCATGAACTGGAAGGAACTGGGGCCACTACCAAAGTTACCCAGGCAGAACCGGCAGCCGAGCTCTTTCATTTCCAGCATGAAATCCGCCACCGATTGCAGGTCATGAATGGCAGAGGCTTCCGTCAGCTCGAACCAGAGACGCTCAATAGGCGCATCCTTCTCACTGAGCTTTTCGTAAATGAATTCCAGCAGTGACTGGTCGTTCAACGAATAGCCGGAGAGATTTATGCACACACCGCCTACATGGCGCGGATCCGGTGACTGATCCCTCAGCCAATCCAGCATGTGCCCCACGACCCAGCGATCCACCGCCTGCATACGGTCATAGCACTCGGCCATGCGGACGAAATCCTGGCCAGTAATCAGCTGCCCGCTGTCGTCGTACATACTGATCAGAATTTCATACTGCGCCGCCATGCGGGTGCTGGCGTGCAGAGGGATGATCTTCTGGCAACGCAGCAGCATGCGTTCTTCGTCCGGGTTGCTCAGGCCAGCCACACGGGCTGCAATCTGCTCTTGCCGGGCCTGGTCGTCTGCGTCGAGCGTGTATATAGAGAAACGGCCAGGGCCCTTGTCACGGGCAGAATTGAGCGCCTGTTCGGCGGCTTTCAGCCATTTCTCGGCGCTGATCAACGCGGGCAGTTCCGGCGCCAGACCAACATTGGCATTTAACGTGTAACGCCGACCGCCATACTCAAAAGGTTCCGCTGCAATGGCTTCCAGCAGTGCCTTGGCAATTTCCGGCCCCTGTTCTTCAGGCACCAGCATGGCAAATTCATTGCCCCCGGGGCGAGCCACCGGCATACCGTCGCCCACATGCCGACAGATGAGTTCAGCCACTCGCTTCAGGGCTTCGTCCCCGGCCTGGTAGCCCGCTGTGTCATTCAGCAATCGGAACCCGCGCAGGTCCAGTTGCAGCAATGCACGAATGTCTTCCCGGCGGGCCAGTTGCTGCTCCAGCATGCGCTCGAATTCCCGGCGGTTCAAAAGCCGGGTCAGTTCATCATGGGTGGATGCCCAGGACAGCTGGTCATAGACGTTGCGAACCATGCGGTCGATGCTCTCGTCTACCAGCGGCCGGTCATACTGATTGTCCGGTACGATGATGCCTTTGCGCATTTGTCTGGCCAGAGCCTCCAGCTCCAGCTCAACCACCCGCATACCCTGGTGGTTAACGAAGACAAACCGGCTGAAACCACGGGCAATCCACACCAGGCGGATGTACTGGGGATCTTCTGCCTTGGTCTGATCCCGCAGCCAGTCGCCTGTGCGCAATTGCTGGGCCCGGTTGATCCAGCGTTGCAGGCTGCGCTGTTCCCGTTCACTGAGCACCTGTTTGTCCGGGCGAGCACCACTGACCGCAGGCATCTCAACCATTTCCGGCGCCTTGTCAGGCCGACGCACCAGAAACTGCTTCAATTCATCCCGGATCTGGGAGGACGGCATGTGGTTACTGGAGATCGACGCCAGCCCATCCTGAATCAGCCGCAACAGTTCAGGCAGGTTAATGCTGCTGTCCGGGTCCTCGGCAAAGGCCATCAGCGAATCGATCACTGCCAGGTAGTCCTGCCATAACTGACTTTCTGGTCCCTGGCGAATCCAGGTCAGCGACAATAAATCCCTCCAGCCGCCGTCAAGCAGGCTGACCAGGGCCCTGGGAACCTTGCGGCCAGCCAGTTTGCTTTCCAGCGCGCTGGCCACGGCGGTTTTGGATTCGGCAACCTTCTGGGCACCCTCTGCGGCAGCCGTCACCCGCTCAACGTTGCGGCGATACACGAGGTTCTGCCGGTCAATCAGCGTGTCCAGCTCACCTACGGTTTGCTCAAACACACCGGTATCCTGTTCAAACTCGGTAGCAATGCGGTGAATCAGCTCATCCACCCGGCGCTGCACCACCGGGTTCAGCCGGCCACCCTTAACGCCCAGTTGTGCCAGGCGGTTCATCACACCACGAACCGGGCTGTCCTGGTCCTCAAAGAATTCGGGATCACGCATCACAACTTTCAGCACCGGCACTTCCAGCTGACGCATTCGGCTCTGGGCGTAGTCACTGAGTTTGGGGCTATCGACCACGCTCCGGAAAAACCGATCGACAACGTCCAGAGTGTCCTGCTGCTCAGCATTGAGCCGGGTGTCACCGGTTTCACGTATCTTTTCAACCACCCGGTCCCGCAAGGGCACGGCCGGCTCTTCCGGAGCCGCAGCGCGTAGCTGCAGCTCCTGCAATTCCCGGTGCAGTTCACCCTGAGACAGCGGACGGGCATTGGCCGCAAACGGCTCTGGCGTCGCCTCTCCATTCTCCACACGACTGGCCTGCAGTGTTGTCAGCAGATTCCTCACCGTGGCAAAAGCAGTCTGGGCTGCGCGGGCATACCCCCGGAACTCTCCAGCTACCCGGTTTTTCAGCCCGCGGGCCGTTTGCCCGGGTTTGCTTTCCGACGCCTCAGGCTGCGGCTTTTCCAGAGGTGTTTCGGGCTCCGGCTTCAGCACCTCGGTCGGCGGTTCCTTCCTGGCCGGCGCCTGTTCGCTCAGATAACGGGACAGGTCCAGATCCGGCAACACACCATGCCGGATCAGGATATTGTTCAACTCCCGATACAGCGGCTCCAGCTGTTTGATCACCGTCTGCTCAAACGTCTTCAGGCAGACCTTTTCAACCTCCCGGCTGACTTTCAGTTGGGCAAGCGCGTTATGGAAGGCTTCGCACACAAGAGCGGGACCGAGGGGATTATGATGGCCGGTGCGATTGGCGATACCTAACTTGTCCAGCCTCAGCTTGAGCTGTAGCAGGTCGCCACGGTACTGGGTATCAGCACGGGTAACCATCACCCGAATTGCCAGCCAGTCCTCAAACTCGTTTTTGTCTACCACCGACAACACTGAACCGGGCGCGCCTTTGGGCTCCGGTTTTAAGGGCGATTCCAGACTGCGGCTCATGTAATGCCAGAGCACCCGCTGGCGCCCCTGAATCTGGCCGGAGGCATCCATCAACTCATTGGCAAGCTGATCATTGGGGGCTTTCTGGGCTGTAACACGCAGGGCATCCACCGTCTGCACAAAACAGGCATCCATCAGTGGTTCAATAAACCGCGTAACCGTTTTGGCACACTGATGAAGAACAAACTGAACCCGCTCACTGGGGGCGCGAAGGGATGACCGGGACTGATCACCGGAGCTGCCACACAACTGGAGCATGGCGTTGAAGGCATCGGAATCGGGGCGGGTAAAATGCACGCCCATGGCACCGTCAATACGCCGCACCGGGCTGACATGAAGCTCGTATCGACGATTGCCCTCAAGACCGCGGAACCGAACCACCAGCTCGGTAACGCTGCCGCCGGCAAAGGCCCGCTCGATTTTGCCGGAGGTTTCACCCGAATAACGAATGAACATGCCTTCGGCACAGAAATCAGCAATCTGGCAGGGCCACGCCTCACCATTGCCGGCATCTATCTGAGCGGCAAGTTTTATCGGCTGTCGGGGGCTGCTGCGACGCTCTCTCGGATCCATGAACTACCTGACCAGTTGCAAAGCCGGCATGTTGCCGGATGCGAAAATCCGGCCAACGTCCCTGAGTGGGTGTAGGTTCGAGCTGTTATGATAAGGCCTATGGCGGTCGGTTAAAAATCTGTAACAGCCGTCGGCGAATAAGGAATTGTACAGCCTCATACCCACAACATCATAATATGATGATTCATGAGACAGCTTAGTCAGATCTATCTCCTTTTGCTACTGGTAACACCCCTGAGTGGCTGTACGACCATTGGCTACTATGGCCAGTCCATTGGCGGCCATGTGTCCCTGATGATGAAGGCCAGGCCCATCCACCAGGTGATCACGGCACCGGAAACCGACCCGGAACTTCGTCGACAGCTTGAGCTGGCAGCGCAGGCGCGGGCGTTTGCGGCTCAGGAACTGGCCTTGCCCGTGGACGACGTCTTCAGTGAATACGTAGCTCTGGGCCGCCCATGGGTGGTAGTGAATCTGGTCGCCGTGCCGGAGTTTTCCCTTACCCCCCACCAGTGGTGTTATCCGTTTGTGGGCTGCCAGTCCTATCGCGGGTACTTCCGCCTGGCCGATGCCCGGCAGGAACAGACGGCCTTCCATGAGCGCGATTACGATACCTTTATCGGCGCTGTTACCGCCTACTCCACCCTGGGCTGGTTCGATGATCCACTGCATACCGGGTTCACCTCCCTGGCGGATGACCGCATGGTCGCCCTGATGTTCCACGAGCTGGCCCACCGAGTTCTCTATATCAACGGTGATACCGCCTTTAACGAAAGTTTTGCCACCGCCGTGGAGCTGGAGGGGCTTCGGCTCTGGCTTCAGCAGCAAGGGGCACCGGAGGGTTTTGAGCGTGCCCTGGCGCGACTGCAGCACCGGCAACAGACGCTGGCACTGGTCGACGCCACCAGCGAACAGCTGCAGCAGCTTTATGCCAGCCAGAACCAGATGGACAAATCCATGCTGCGTGCGCACAAGGCCCAACTGCTCGATGAGCTGGCCCGGAATTACGCCAACCTGGCCGGGCAATACGAAGAGCCGGGGCCGTTTGGCCCGCCGCCGGTGCAGCTTAACAACGCACAGCTGGCATTGTTCCGGCAATATAATCAGCATGTTCCCGCCTTCCGACAGATGCTGAAAGAGCTGAACTACCGCTTCCACGATTTTTACCGGGCTGTCGAGGAGCTTTCCCGACAGCCAGCGGACAGTCGATCTGCGCAGTTGAAATTGCTGTCAGAGCGGTTTGTAGAAAACCTTTGAATTGCGCTGGGTGTTGTATGAGGCCAGCTTTGGCCCCGGCAGATCCTGCACGGCGGTGGGTACGAAACCGCGTTCCCGGAACCAGTGTTCGGTTTGGGTAGTCAGCACAAACAGTTTGTGGACACCCTGGCCCCGGGCCAGCTTTTCAACCATGGCGAGAATCTCGTCACCACGGCCGGCGCGTCGGTAGGAGGGGTCGACCGCAAAACAGGACAACTCTCCGGAGCCCTCCTCCGGATAATGGTACAGCGCGGCGCAGCCGACAATGGTGCCGTCCCGCTCCGCCACCACAAACCGGTCAATTTCGGTTTCCAGCATTTCCCGTGAACGACGAACCAGCACGCCCTGCTCTTCCAGGGGCTGAATCAGCTCCAGAATACCCCCGATGTCTTCTACCCGTGCCTGGCGAATCTGTTCGTAGTTATCACCGCTGACCAGGGTGCCGGACCCATCGCGGGTAAACAGCTCCTCCAACAGCGCGCCGTCTTCTACGTAACTGATGATGTGGGCACGCCGAACGCCTTTGACACAGGCATCGCAGGCGGCCTTGAGCAAGGCCGCATCGTGGCCGGTGACGGCATTGTCGTTCAGGCGTTCGGAGGCCTGACGGGCGGACAACTCACGTATCAGGCTACCATCTTCTTCGAGCAGGCCTTCGTCGTCGATGAAGACAATCAGCTTCTCCGCCTGCAGCGCCGCGGCCACCTGGCTGCCAACATCCTCATAGGAAAGGTTGAAGGCATCACCGGTGGGCGAATAGCCCATTGGCGGCAACAAAACAATATGCCCCAGCTCCAGCAACTGCTCGATGCCACGGGTATCAACACGGCGAACGCGGCCGGTGTAGCCAAAATCAATGCCATCCAGCACGCCAACGGGTTTGGCGGTGACGTAGTTGCCGCTGCTGACCCGAATCCGGGCGTTGTGCATGGGTGAATTCACCAACCCCATGGAGAGCTGGCTTTCCAGGTAGGCCCTGAGCCCGCCAATGGCTTCCATAACCATCGGCAGATGGTTATCGGGGGTGATGCGCAAGCCCCGTGCGAAGGAGGATTCCAGACCGGCATCATCCAGTCGCGACTGAATCTGGGGGCGGCCACCAAACGCCACCACCAACTTGACGCCAAGGCTGCTGAGCAGAGCGATGTCGTGGATGATGTTGATAAAATTGCGGTGCTCGATGGCATCCCCGGGCATGGTCAGGACGACGGTTCGGCCGCGATGGGCGTTGATGTACGGAGAGGAATGGCGGAATCCGTGCAGCCAGTCGTTTGATTTCAAACCTTTATTCCTTATACCCTGATAATGCTTGCCAAGAATGGCGAATGCCGGGACAGTTTTCCGCCCGCCTTACCGCTAGTCTACTCAAAGACAGAACCTTTTGATCAATCCCTTGAGGATATCCACCGTCGGCTGCAACTGGGACAGTTCCAGAAACTCGTCCGGCTGGTGCGCCTGGTCGATCGAACCAGGCCCCATCACCAGGGTCTCCAACCCCAGTTTCTGCAGCCAGGGTGCCTCCGTGGCAAAAGCAACGGCGTGTGCCGTGTGGCCCGTGAGTTTCTCACAGGCTTTGACC
>Ga0075441_10000080_pt1 | contig 43039 bp, 33 predicted proteins | sample CoawatmetaG00DNA_FD_71582 | JGI IMG/M metagenome (GOLD analysis project Ga0075441, IMG submission 71582) | Marine microbial communities from the West Antarctic Peninsula - Coastal water metaG002-DNA | ecosystem: Environmental > Aquatic > Marine > Coastal | place: Atlantic Ocean: West Antarctic...
GGTACATCTTTATGTTCACACAGTACCTTGCCGATCACGCTGGCCTTACCCATCACCAGGTTAACCATGCCATCCGGCAGGTCGAGTTTATCCATCACGCTGAAAAACGCGATCATGGTCAGCGGTGTCTCGCTGGCCGGCTTGATGACCGAGGGACAACCCGCCGCCAGGGCCGCCGACAACTTCTTGGCGATCATGCCAATGGGAAAGTTCCAGGGCACAATCAGCCCAGTTACGCCCACGGGCCGGTAGTGAACCGTCCAGGTGCAATCCTTGGGCTTTTCCGGAATCGTGTGGGAATCAAGCGCGCTGATGTGCTTGGCACAGTAATCGAAGAAACCGGCGGCGTAATCCACCTCGCCCTGGGCTTCTTTCCATGGCTTGCCATGCTCCATACACAGGATGCGGCCAATCTCTTCGCGGTTTTCTTTCAGGCCGTCACGAATATCCTCCAGCCACTTGCGGCGGGTTTCAATCGGCCAGGGATTGGTGAGCCGGAGCGCTGATTGTCCAGCCTCCACCGCTGCCACAACATCTTCCTCCGGCATCGACGGCACCTTGGCAATCACCGAGCCGGTGGCCGGGTTGTAAACGTCGAACGTGGCACCGCCGGCAGAGTCTTTCCAGCGCCCGCCAATGTAGCCTGTGAGGTTTTCCAGTAGTGGTGACTCGATCATCTCGGCTCCTCTTGCATGACTGGTGACGCCCCGGACCGGGGCGAAGTTCATAAGCAACGCGTGCCTTTCATAGTGGATCCTGAGTGGCGGCCTGTAAAGTCAGGGGGAGATTTCCTGGCCGTCATTTTTGACCCGGGCGGGTGACTGCCTATACTCGAAGGAGAGTTTTTACAGGCTCTCCCTGACACCCCAAGGAGACGGATTCATGAAAGCATTTTTTCATCCGACGCAGGACCTGCACATCCCGAAGACGTATTTCACCCGAGGCCAGATGCGCCAGCCTCAGGAGGTGCCTGATCGCACCGGCCAGATGCTCGAAGGCCTGAAAGCCATGGGCATCCCGGTACTGCAGCCGGCCGACCAGGGCGCAGGCCCGATCTCCAAAGTGCACGACCTGGGTTACCTGCGGTTCCTGGAATCCGCCCACAGGCGCTGGATGGAAATGGAAGACTGGGGCGACGAGGTGATGTCGAACATTTTCGTGCGTTCCCCCAACGCCATGCGAGGCATCCTGGCCGAAGCCGCCTGTTACCTGGCAGACGGCAGCTGCCCCATTGGCGAGAATACCTGGAAAGCGGCCTACTGGTCGGCCCAGACCGCCCTGGGTGCCGCCGACGCGCTGATCGCCGGAGAACGCAACGCCTACGCCGTGTGCAGGCCACCGGGCCATCACGCCCGCAAGGACGCCGCCGGTGGATTCTGCTACCTGAACAACGCCGCCATCGCGGCCGAGCACATGAAGAGCCGGTTCCCGCGAACGGTGATCCTGGACACCGACATGCATCATGGCCAGGGCATTCAGGAGATCTTCTACGACCGCAGCGACGTGTTGTACATCTCCATCCACGGCGATCCCACCAACTTCTATCCGGTGGTGAGCGGCTTCGAGGACGAACGGGGGGAAGGCGAAGGCTATGGCTACAACATCAACCTGCCCATGCCCCACGGCTCCAGCGAGGATCATTTCTTCGCCAAACTGGAAGAGGCGATGGCGGCCATCCGCCTGTACCAGCCGGATGTGCTGATTCTGACCCTGGGCTTCGATATCTACAAGAACGACCCACAAGCGAAGGTATCGGTGACTTCCGAGGGCTTCTGTCGGCTGAGCACGCACCTTCGTCAGCTGGGCTTACCCACGCTGGTGGTGCAGGAAGGCGGGTATGATCTGGACGCCCTCAGCGAGAACGTCCAGCAGTTTTTCAAGGGGTTGGAGGGCTGATCAGACCGCCGGGGCATACACCTTGATGTTGCCATGCCCCTCAGCCTTCAGGTGGCCGGCGTGCATGCGGCTCATGGTGCCCCGGTCGCAGTACAGCAGGTATTGGCGGTTGCCCGGCAGTTCCGCCACCTGCTGATTCAGCTCGTAGAAAGGAATTTTGAGCACATCGTTGTTGGTCAGGGTCAGTGGCGAGCGCTCTTCTTCTGACGGGTGGCGAACGTCGATGATCACGTCATCTACCGACGGCGTCTGGATCAACTCCACCTCTTCCGGCGTCTGGGTGCTGTCCAGTAGCTGGCTGACCATGGTGTCGGTGCGGTTAGCGATGGCATCGGCCAGGGCGGCCGGGTCCATATTCGCCTCTTCTTCCTCCACCCGATGCAGCTTGGCGCGGGTGACCGGCTTGCTGGAGATCACGCCGCAATACTCCGGCATGTTGCGGGCAAAGGGCTCGGTACCAATGTCCTTGGCAATGCGGATGATTTCCTGCTTGTCCATGGCGATCAGCGGGCGCAGCACCACCTCGTCACTGGCACGGTCCACCACATTCAGGTTGGTCAGGGTCTGGCTGGAGACCTGGGCCACCGCATCGCCCATGACCAGCCCCGAGGCGTTGTAATCCCGGGCGATCTCGGCAGCGGCCTTGAGCATCATCCGTTTGAGCACCACGCCCCAGTGGCGATGGTTGACCGAGCGCATGATCTCGGCGACCACACCTTCAAATGGCACAGAAATGAACTTCACGTTGTGGGACGAGCCATAACGCTCCCACAGGTAGTGAGCCACCTGGCGCACGCCCACTTCATGGGCCGCACCGCCCAGATTAAAGAACAGATAATGACTGCGAATGCCGCGGCGCATCATCAGGTAGGCAGCCACCGACGAGTCGTAGCCCCCGGAAATCAGCGTCATCACAGTTTCCACCGTCCCCAGCGGATAACCGCCAAGACCCTCGTGGCGACGATGGGCAATGTGGTAGCTGTCGTCCTTAACCTCAATACGAACTTCAAGATCCGGTGATTTCAGATCTACGCCTTTGGCTTCGGAGCCCTGCAACAGCGCCGCACCCACCGACCGCTCCAGATCAATGGAGCGGAAATCGTGGTCACCGTGCCTACGGGCGCGAACGGCAAAAGTCTTGCCTTTCAGGCGTTCGGCGTAGGCCTGCACCGCCTTTTCGCCCACGTCTTCAAGATCGACAAAGGGAAACACCCCGATCTCCTGGATGGTCGAGATGCCGGGGATACGCACCAGCTCATCAATCACCGGGCCGGAAAGGCTGCGGCCATCGGGCACATCCACGTCCACCCGGTCCCAGCTGCCATCCACACGGATCTCCGGATCCAGCCGGGCCAGTAATTTACGGATATTCTGCCGCAACTGGCGCATCTGCTGCTGGCGAACGGGTTTACTCTTGATAGCCACTTCCGGGGCGGGACGAATCAGCAATTTCATAAAAAAGACTTTGATCGGAATAACGTCGGGTGGCGTAAAAGCCAGAAAGGCCTTAGTGTACCCTTTCGCCAGACTGGCTCAAAATCCGTCATTGCCGAAACCATCAGGAGCTTCACCAACGATGACTGAAACCACCATGAATGCCCTGGTCTCCCCCGAGGGCAGCCTCGAGATCCTTTCCAACTACGAGGTAAACCGGCTCAAGGACAAGAGCGAGGGTGGTCTGTATCGCCTGTTCCGCCAGTGTGCACTGGCCGTGCTCAATACCGGCGTCGAAACCGACGACTGTAAGGAATTGATGGAAGCCCACGCCGATTTCGATGTACGGCTGGTGCCCCAGCCCCGGGGGCTGAAACTGGAGCTGATCAACGCACCCGGCCACGCCTTTGTGGACGGCGAAATGCTGCGCGCCATCCGGGAACATCTGTTTTCTGTACTGCGCGATATCGTCTACAGCCACTCCCTGCCCAACAGCGTGGCGGGCTTCCGCAAGGATAACCCCGAAGACCTCACCAATCTGGTCTTCCACATTCTGCGCAACGCCCGGGTACTAGAAGCAGGCCGCCAGCCAGACCTGGTGGTGTGCTGGGGCGGCCATTCCATCAGCCACGATGAATACCAGTACAGCAAGGATGTCGGCCACCAGCTTGGACTGCGCGGCCTGAGTATCTGTACCGGCTGCGGCCCGGGTGCCATGAAAGGCCCGATGAAAGGTGCCACCATCGGCCACGCCAAGCAACGGGTGAAGAACGGCCGTTACATCGGCATTACCGAGCCGGGCATTATCGGTGCCGAAGCGCCCAACCCGATTGTGAACGAACTGGTGATCATGCCGGATATCGAGAAGCGTCTTGAGGCCTTTGTCCGCTGCGGCCATGGCGTGATTGTGTTCCCGGGTGGCGTCGGCACCGCGGAGGAGATTCTGTACCTGCTCGGCATTCTGCTACACCCGGACAACGTCGACCTGCCATTCCCGGTGGTGTTTACCGGTCGCCAGGAAAATGCGGAATACTTTGAAATGATCGACAAGTTTATCCGCAACGCCCTGGGCGATGAAGCCGCCAGCAAATACGAGATCATTATTGATGATCCGGTGCGGGTCGCCCAGACCATGAAGCAGGGCATGAAAGACGTGGAGACTTTCCGCCGCGCCATGCAGGATGCCTACTACTTCAACTGGATGCTGAAAATCGACCCGGTATTCCAGCTACCGTTCGAGCCGAACCATGACAACATGCGGGCTCTGGAACTGCATCGCGACCAACCGGTTCACCTGATTGCGGCGAACCTGCGCAAAGCGTTCAGCGGGATTGTGGCAGGTAACGTAAAGGAAAGCGGCATCCGGCAGGTGCAGGAAAAAGGGCCGTTTGAAATTGCCGGCGACCCGACGCTGATCAAACCCCTGGAGGCGATGCTGGAGCAGTTCGTAGCGCAAAACCGGATGAAACTACCCGGCTCGTCGGCCTACCGGCCCAGCTATCGCATTGTCAGTGGTGCGGCCTGAGCCGCAGCACTGACAAACACAACGCCTTATTTGCCGCCGTCGGCCGGCAGGCTGGCGTAGTAGGCAGCCAGGTTGGCAATGTCAGCATCGCTCAGGGCTGTGGCCTGACCCTGCATCACCGGAGCCTGTCCACCCTGGCGCTGGCCTGCCTTGTACGCCTTCAGAGCTGCAACCAGGTACTGCTCTTTCTGGCCAGCCAGGTTCGGATAGATGGGCACCTGAGAGATACCGTTCTGGCCGTGGCACGCGGCACAAACGGCGGCCTTGGCCTTGCCAGCCTCGATGTCACCGGCGGCCATGGAAGCGACCGGTACCATCGCGCCAGCTGCGAACAGGCCCGCTACTGCAAGATGCTTCAGATTCATTGTGTTCACCCTCTCATCGTTTTAACGTTCACATTCCGGCATAAGAACCGGTCAGTAACTCAGGTTTCACTTATAGCACACCCGCCCGTGAGCTCAAATGTGATAGATCAAGGACTTTCGTGCGACCATAGTCCTCTTTTACGCCTGAGCATTGTGAACGACAGTACGAACAAACCACAAATACCCAATCAGAGATACCACCGGAGAACCAAGCCATGCCAGTTGAGGTACAGGAGCTCCCCTGCCGGGAAGGACACATCGGCCTGCTCACCCTGAACGAGCCGGGCACCCTCAATGCCCTGACCGAGGAGATGGTCAACCAGGCGCAGCAGGCGCTGGCGCAATGGGCGGAGGATTCCCGGATCTGCCTGGTGGTGCTGCAGGGGGCCGGAGAGCGGGCGTTCTGCGCCGGTGGCAACATCCGGGCCCTGTACCCGGCACTGACAGGCGATGGCGACAATGCCGCGCCCGCGCGGTTCTTTGCGGCGGAATACCGGCTCGACTTTACCCTGCACCGGTTTCCCAAGCCGGTGGTCGGCATGGCCGGCGGCATTGTCATGGGCGGGGGCCTGGGGTTACTGGCGGCCTGTCGTTACCGCTTGATTTACCCGAATGTCACCATGGCCATGCCCGAGATCAGCATCGGCCTGTTCCCCGATGTTGGCGCCAGCTGGTTCCTGAACCGCCTCCCCGGTCGGCTCGGATTGTTCATGGGCCTGACCGGCGCCCGCCTGAACGTCGCCGACGCCCTGCGGGTGGGCCTGGCCGATATGGTGATAGAAGCAGACCAGAGCAGCGCCCTGCTTGAACGGCTGCAGGAGGAACGCTGGATCGGTGAAACCGCCGCCGACGACAACCGCCTGTTCCGCCTGCTGAACCAGCTGGAAGCGCTGGATTACCGCACGCTGGCTCCGGGGCACCTGGAACAGCACGAACAGACCATCGCAAGGCTGAGCGCAGGCGACGAGCTACCGGCCATCGTTGAGAAACTCGGGAATTCCCAGAGTACCGATTCCTGGTGGCAGGAGTGCATCAACACCCTGAAAACCGGCTGTCCGGTCACGGCCTGGCTGATCTGGCACCAGATACAGAAAGGCCAGCAAATGTCTTTGAAGGATGTGTTCCGAATGGAGCTGGCCATGGCCGAAGAGTGCACCCGAAGACCCGACCTGGCCGAGGGTATTCGGGCCCTGCTGGTCGACAAGGACCGGCAACCCAGATGGTCTTACACCTCGGTTGCCGAGGTGCCGGAAGAAGTGGTTGAACGGCATTTCCAGCCGGTGTGGGACGATACCACCGACCCGATGATGCTGGACAGCCTCTGATTCAGCGCGCCGCTCCCGCCTGCACCAGCAGCATTTCAAGATCCTGATTGTTGCTGGCGCGGGCAAGATCCAGAGCGGTGGTGCCATCAGCACGGCGATAGTGCACATCGGCACCGGCCGCCAGCAGCATTTCGGCGGTCAGAAGGTCACCACTGGCCACCACTTTCATCAACAGGGATTCGCCACCCTGGCTGACGTTCACATTGGCGCCCGCCGCCAGCAGGGCTCTTACCACCGCAAGGTGGCCGTTTTCAGCAGCCTGGATAACCGCAGTGTAGCCGTCGGCATTGCGGGCATTCACGTCTGCGCCAGCAGCCAGTAACAACCGGACAATACGGCGATTGCCGTTGGTGGCCGCTACCATGAGTGGGGATTGCTCTGCTCCGGCCTGGGCATCCGGGCTTACGCCGCTGGACAGCAGCTCCAGTACTGCCCGATCCTCATTGGCGCGCACCGCGGCCATCAGTTCCTCCGGGTTGGCACCGGCCTCTTCGGTTTCAGGTGCTGACCCGGTTGTGCTGCATCCGGCCAGCAGCGCCAGTGCCAGGAAAAATACCAGGTGGAAATAGCTGCTCGCGTCCCTGCCCATGTCGGAAGTCTCTTGTTTGCGTTTTGCAGCTATTCTGCTCAGCCAGTCACCGGAATTAAATCGAACCGGTCACAACTCCGTCTCGTTTTGCAGAAGTTCTCGAGCCAGCAACCGCAGCTGCGCCTCTGCATCGCGCTGACCCCGGCACAGGCCGGCCTCCTGCAACTGCACCCAGGACCAGCCCTGCAATACGGCACGACACCAGAGCTTTGCCTCCGGATGGCTTTGAATTCGATGAGCCATACCCTTGCAGGCAGAGAGCTCCTGCAAAACCGGCAAGGTTAGTTCAAAGCCGCGAAAGCCATACGCGAAGTTAGTCAGATCCCGGCGATCATCGTCGTCCAGCCACGCCGATGATGGCAGGGCGTCACAGATGGCCAGCAATAGCTCATGGTCCAGTTGGCACCAATGGCGGGGCACCAGATGTTGCCAGTGTCGGGCGAACCGGCTGTTCAGCTGTTGCTGAAGCTGCCGCCCCGGCTCAGAGGTGCCCATCAGCATTTGCAGGGGAAACTCTCCGGTGGACGCCTCCTGGCTCAGCCCCATACGCACGACGCGCAGGCCGCATCGGTGCCAGAACGCCAACAAACCCGGTTCGCCGCCAAAGCTGGTACCCAATGCATCCATTCCATCCTGAACACAGGCCTCACGGGCAGCCGCCACCAGCCGTTGGCCGACCCCAAGCCTGCGTGCCGATTCCGCCACCGCTACGCGGACCACTCGAAGGGTTTTCAGGGTAGCAGCGGCGGGGGCGCCGCCATGATTGGCCAGTGACTGGGCCAGCATATGGCCCCTGAGCCGTCGTTTTCCAGCGACCACCTCTTCAGCCAGATCAGGTGCCAGGCCACCTTCGGTGGATGCCCAGAGCAAGCCGATGGTCCGCCCCTCTGCGCTGGCCCGCCAGGTCATCGCGGCGGGGTCATCCAGCCATTGCCGAAGGTCGGCGGGCGTGGTCCGGTAATGGGCATTGACCAGCAGACCAAAGGCCTCCGCCAGGGTCTGTTCGCTGGCCGCGGCAGGTTGCCAGCGTTCAATGTGTACGTCGCCGGCGACGAACGGTTGCGGCTCCGGCGCGTCTGCCGATAACAGATACATCTGGAAAACCAGTCGCTCCAGCGGGTCACCCTGCGCCCAGCGAATGGGCTCGCGAACGCTGACGGCGCGCCAGTTCGGAGTTTCCTGTTCCAGAATCTGTCGAAAGCGCAAGGCAAAGCCCCGGCCGGTACCTTCATAGCCATGCACCGTACTGGCAAACACCACCCTCGGCCAGCCCAGCAACACGGCTTTCAACCACTGGGCCGGTAAACCCGCCGCTTCATCAACCAAGACCACTTCCGCCTCCGGCCGCTGCGACAGCAACTCCTGTGGCGGCAGAAAGCAAAGTTCATGACCGGACCGGGTGGTCAGATGGGTCGGCGTATCCAGTGCCAGAGCATCACCCAGTTCCTGCCGGGCGTGAACGAACAGGGTAGCCACGTTATCCGCGGAAGGCGCCGTCACCAGCACACGTTTTCGGCCTGATTCGAGCAAGCGAGCAGCAGCGATTCCAAGTGCCGCAGATTTGCCGCGCCCACGATCGGCAGTAATCACCAGCGGCCGTCGGCGGCGGCCCTGGCCAGTGCGCACTATGTCGGCAACCAGCGTCTGCTGCTCGGCCGTCTGCCCGGGTTGAAAGCCCGTCCTGACCGGTTCCGGCAGGTTCAGCTCAGTCACGGTAACATCTGCCGCCGCAAGCCGAATGACATCGGGATCTTCGGCCAGTATCGCCGCCAACCGGGCAGCAAAGGGATGAGCACTCGTCCGATCCAACCCGGTTCGGCCATAGTCCGGATCGTCAAAGTCCGACCACTGCGCCAGCGGGGGCATCAACCAGAACAGCAATCCACCTGCCCGTAATGTGCCGGACAGTGCCGCAAACGCGTCCGGAGACGTTCCCTGCCAGCCATCCCAGACCAGTACGGGCAGTTCCTGGCCCAGTACACGCTGGTAATCTTTAACACGCAGATGACCGAGCCCAGCCCTGGCCGCATCCTGCTCGCGCCCGACCCAAATACCTTCGGCGCTCGACAACGCCTGCAACAACCCGGCTACCCGGGCCACCGCAACCTGCCGTTCCCCCTCAACCAACACCATCCGGCGCTGGCCACTATCCGCCAGGGCTTGCTGGAACCCGCACCAGTCAGAGGCTGTTGTCTCGGTTTGATCACTCACGTTAATTCGGACCTGCTGGGCATAAGAATGTATCGGAGCCTGAGTTATGCCGGGATTATGCGGCAGCGCTATCCGCACTACCAGTTGCCCAGTACAATAGCGACTATGCCGAGCCAAACCCAAGCCCCCGACCACCTGTCCTTACCGGATTACCTGACCGACGAGCAGCGCGCCATCATCACGGCCGGTTACGAGCATGCGGTGATTACGGCCGTGGCGGGCAGTGGTAAAACCTCCACGCTGGCCTGGCGCATCCGCTACCTGCTGGCCCAGGGCCACGACCCGGACCGGATGCTGGTGCTGATGTTCAACCGCAGCGCCAAGGTAGACTTCGAACGCAAGCTGCAGTCCGTCTGCGAGCAGAGCGGGCTGGCGCTGCCGGAAATCCGTACCTACCACGCCATGGGCCTGCGGCTGTATCGTCGGTTTGTCCGGGAAGGCTATCTGCCGGGCTTTTCGGAAAAGATCCTGACCGAACAGGAGATCGGCTTCCAGGCCTGGTTGCTGACCCGGCGGCTGGCACCGGAGGAACTGGCCGATGAAATCCGCCGCAACAAGAAGGATTTTGTCGAAACCGCCACCGGCTTTATCGACCGGGTCAAAACCGGGCTGGCACCCGCGGAGGTGGTGTTCGAGGAGCTGGGCTACTCAGACAAACACCGCTACCTGATCGACCTGTTCCATTCCTTTGAGCAGTGGCGTAAAAGCGAAAGCCGTATCAGCTACGCCGACATGCTGTATGAGCCGGTGATGGCCATCCATCAGAACCCGCCATTGCAGCGCCTGGTGGGTAACAAAATGGATCTGATCCTGGTGGACGAGTACCAGGACACCAACGAGATCCAGCACCTGCTTCTGCGTTATGTGGCCGGTGACCGCGCCCGGGTAACCGTGGTCGGCGACCCGGACCAGACCATCTACGAATTCCGTGGTGCCCGGCCCGAGTTCATTCTGCGCAAGTTCAGTGATGAGTTTGAAAGCCCGCTGGAGCAGACCCTCAGCTACACCTTCCGTTACGGCCACCGGGTGGCACTGCTGGCCAACCATCTGATCTGCCACAACACCGGCCGCCGGGATGTGATGTGCCATTCCCACCCGGGTACCCCCGACACCGAAATCCATCTGCATCAGGCCGAAAACGATGGCAACCAGGTGCTTTCTATCCTGCAGGGACTCGCGCCGGAACAACAGAGCCAGAGCGCCATCCTGTTCCGGGTCTGGAGCCAGAGCGTGCCGATTGAACTGAAACTACTGGCACGCCAGATTCCCTACCGGATCGACGCCGGTAAGGGCGCGCTGTTCAGCCGCGAGGTTCAGGCGGTGCAGGCCCTGCTCCTGGTGGTTACCCGTCGGCTCGACAAGCTTGCAGAAAATGACCGGCTGGATATTGCCCGCCAGATTCTGAGGTTCCCCCACGTAGGCCTGAAAGAACCGGAACTGGAAAACCTGGCCCGGTTCCTGGCGGCGTTCGATATCGGCTGGCACGAACGGCTGCTCAGTCTGGATTTCGACGCCCTGTCGCCCATGGCGGCCAGAAAGCTGAAAAAGCTCGGTGAAGTCCTGCAGCAACTCGACCGCTATCAGGGGCCGGTGGCTGGCCTGATCACCGTCTATGCCGAGCATACGGATCTCTATGAGGGTATTCGCAGTCTCGCACTGACCCATGACAGTGCCGAGGAGCGGATTGATACCATTCAGGGGTTTCGCGACTACCTGAAAAGCCTGGAAGTCAATGCCGACGGGGCCCTGGACCACCTCAGTCTGCTGAAACAACAGGCCAGCGAACATCGGGACGAGGGTGTCCTGCTGTCCACCATTCACCGGACCAAGGGACTGGAATGGCCCGTGGTGATCATTCCTGGGCTGCAGGAGAAGTATCTGCCCTACAGCCCGCGCCCCCAAGACGATGCCCGTGCCCTGCTGGAAAGCGAGCGCAGGTTGCTTTACGTGGGCATGACCCGCACCCGGCACCGTCTGCACCTGATTACCCGGCCCACCCCGGCCAGCCCGCATCTGGCGGGCGAGCAAGGACCCAGTCGATTTGTTTCCGAGCTGTGCTTCGGGTTATCTCAGGAGCTAGGCTCCGTACTGGATGCTGGAAATGCACCAACAGATCAGCCCTTGCAGCTGGACAGCCCGTTAACCCCCGTGAGCCTGCGCTACGCCGAGCGCGAGGGCATACCGCTGGAAAGCGAGGCGACGGTGACCGAAAGCACTGCGGAACCGGTCTGGCATCAGCAGCGTCTGACCCATGCCATCTTTGGAACGGGCGAGGTTATCTCGGAAGATGAAAGCTCGTTCGAGGTCCGGTTTGGCAATGGCGACACGCTGAATTTCAGTAAAAAAAGCGCGCATCTGTATTTCACACCCGCAGGTGATTGATCTGTCGTGTGTGAAGGCTGCGTACAATTGCGAAGACGCCGAAAGATGCCAAATTTTGTGTTTTATGGCTTACTGGCCTAGATTTTCAGTAACGTAGTGTTTTACCGGAGTTTATCCGTTTTCATCGGAGACAGCTTCAAGACATAATAATCAGACAGGAGGTTCTGCATGAAACTCATGCGCCCGGTGGCTCTGGCCGCCCTTGCAACATCCCTTACCACACCAGCCCTGGCGGAACGCCAGGAAACCATCTACCTGAATCCGTTTGCCGGCTTCCAGCTGTTTGACGATAAACGGGATCTGAGTGAAACCGGCACGTTCGGTGTTGGTGTCGAATACCGGTTCCGCCCCCACTGGTCAGTTGAAGCCGTGTACTCACGGGCCGATGCCGACCGCAAGTATGTGTCTGGCGAGTCCGATTTTGACGAAATCCGGGTTGACGGCACCTACTACTTCGCCGGCCCGGAAGCAGCCTGGAACCCTTACGTTTCTCTGGGTGCAGGCCATGCCGACTTCGGGCTGGGAGATACCATTTCCTACCGTACCGCAGGCACCGATCACGATGAAACCCGTGTAAACGTGGGTACGGGCTTCCGCTACAACGTCAGTGATGGCATTTCCATTCGTGGCGATCTGCGGGAATTCCACGGCATTGATGAAAGCACCTTCGACACCATGGTCTCGCTTGGCTTGAGCTGGGCCTTTACCCGCACGGTTTCGGCCCCGGCCCCGAAAGCCCCGGCCGATGCCGACAACGACGGCGTGCCCGATACTCGCGACCAGTGCCCGGGCACACCGGCCGGTGCCAGCGTCGACAGCCGTGGCTGCGAGCTGGACAGCGACAATGACGGCGTGGCTGACAGCCGAGACCAGTGCCCCAACACGCCAGCCGGTGCCGAGGTTAACAGCCGCGGCTGTGAGCTCGACAGCGACAACGACGGTGTAGTGAACAGCCAGGACCAATGCCCGGACACCACCGCAGGCGCCACCGTGGATGAAACCGGTTGCGAAGGTATTACTGAAACGGTGGAAACCATTGAACTGCGGGTTCAGTTCCCCACCAACAGCTCTGTTATCGACAACGCCTATGACAACGAAATCCGTCGCGTCGCCGATTTCATGGCGGAATACCCGGAGACCACCGTTGAGATCGCCGGCCATACCGACAGCGCCGGTGAAGCAGGCTATAACCAGTTCCTGTCCCAGCGTCGGGCGGAAGCGGTTGCCGGTCGACTGACCGGGCCTCTGGGTGTCGATCCGGACCGTGTCAGTGCTGTGGGCTATGGTGAAGCCGAGCCTGTTGCCACCAACGACACGCCGGCTGGCCGTGCCCAGAACCGTCGTGTTGAGGCGCGCATCCAGGTTCGCCGTTAAGGCAACCAGGGCAACCTCGGTAAGGCGCCTTCGGGCGCCTTTCTTTTGACCCGTATTCAGAAATCCGTTCAGGCTTTCAATCGCCCTCGCGTACCGCGTCCAGCATCAGGTTTCTCGGCGTCAGCTGACGATCACAGAAAGTGCCCAGCCGAACCCGGTAACCCTGCTCTTCCAGAAACACGGCGTAGTCCAGGACCAGCCAGAGTTCCAGGGGCCGCCGGAACAGGTGCCGCAGCAGTTCATGCCGGCGCACCTGACGATATCGTTCCTCACCGCGCGCCAGCCATTCTGCCCAGTCAACATCGGCGGGCAGAGCCAGTTGTTTCTTTGCCGCCGCCCAGCGACAGAAGTCCTCGAAACGGCCATTATTGAGCCAGGCCGGGTGCGACGGCACCGGCAGGTAGTGCCTGTTGCCGGTCAGTTCCCGTTGCAACGCATCGAAACCCAGGCGCCAGGTACTGATGCGCATGGTTTGCTCGCGCACCCGCTCCGGTGCGGTGACGGTTTCCTGGACTGCCAGTCTCAGATCGTTACGATCCACCGACAAGCACTGGCCGTATTCCCGGGTTTGCCGGGCCTGGAGCTGATACCGTTCACCCTCGGTCAGATGATAGCAGCAGGGTGACAGACTGAGCCGGGGCAAACCGGCCTGGGCACCAGATTGCATCAGTCGGCGGTGCAGATCGCCACAGGCGTGCAGCGCCACCCCATGGTGGCGCTCAGGCAGTTTGAGATCATCGGCCATCACATCCTGATGAGCCAGACGAACCGGGTCGCCATAGTGTTCGGCCAGGCGGTTGCCATCGGTCACCAGGTCCGGATTCCACTCAAATCCGGTTACCTGCACCGCACCCCGCCGGGCCAGGGTCCGGCCCAGGTGGCCCTTGCCACAACACCAGTCCAGTACCGGATAGCCCAGGGGTGAAATTGCAGCGGCGAATGCGCCGGCCTGCTGTCGTTTTCGGCCAGGCATATCAACGGCGGCCACCTCCGCCAATTCCGCCTGCCGGCTCTCGGCCTCGGTCGCCAGACGAGGTAGATCAAGCAAATTCTGGTACCGGGCCAGCGCCGGGACATACCCGGCTAACACAGAGGACAGTTCCGGAAGCCGCTCCTCCCAGTCCTGACACTCAACCTCCGGAAGCGCCTCCAGCCAGCGCGCCAGTTCCGGATGCGCGTCGCGCCAGGCGGGTGCAGGGTCCATGAACGGGATGGGGCGCCAGAATGGCTCCAGTTCCCGCAGCCAGTCATTCAAAGACTGCCAGCGCTGGTAAAAACAACCCGAGGCTTGGTGTAAACTCGCCGCCGGAGGTAATGTCATGAAACTGGCCTTTGTACTGGTTGAACCGAAAGTCCCGGAAAATGTCGGCGCGGCTGCGCGGGCCCTGTGCACCATGGGTTTTTCTGAGCTGTGGCTGGTCAATTCCGACCTGCACACCCGGCCCGAAGCCCACTGGCTGGCCCATGGCAGCGACCACATTCTGGATAATGCGCGCATTTTCCCCGATCTGGCCGCGGTTAGAAACTCCGCGGATTTGCTGATGGGCACCTCAGCCAAGCCCCGCCATCATCGGCGGGACTGGCATGAACCCGGCGCACTGCGCTCGGTACTGGCCAATAAAGGCGGCTCGGTGGCGACGGCGGCGCTGGTGTTTGGTCGTGAGGACCGGGGCCTGGCCAATGAAGAACTGGCCCTGTGCGATCTGCTTACCGGCTTTCCGATGGCGGTCAGCTATCCGTCCCTGAACCTGTCGCAGGCGGTCATGCTGTATGCCTGGGAGCTGTCCGGACTGGCGCGCCAGAGTGACAGCACGCCCGGGGTCGCCTCAGATGCCAGCCTCGGTGCCTTGCGACAACGCCTGGAAACACTGTTACCGGCGCTGGAGGCACCGGCCGACAGCAAGCTGTCGCAGTGGGTATTCCAGCGCCTGCCCATGCTTTCCGAGCGTGACGTCGGCTTTGCTCACACCCTGTGCGGCAACCTCGAGCGCAAACTCTGAGCCTATTCCTGGAACCTTCCGGGCCGGAAGGCATCCAGTGGCACCGCCGGCTCCTCACCGTCGATGACCTGGGCAATCACCGAGGCGCTGCCCGCCGACAGGGTCCAGCCGAAGGTGCCATGGCCGGTATTCAGGAACAGGTTCCGGCGGGGTCCGCGACCAATAATGGCGGGGCCATCCGGAGTCATGGGGCGGAAACCGGTCCAGGTTTCGGCAGCCTCAAGATCCGCGCAGCCGGGAAAGCGTGAACGCACGGATTTCTTGATGGTGGCGATGCGCGCCTCGGGAATGTCGCGATTGAAGTCCGCCAATTCGACAAAGCCCGTGGCCCGGAGCCGGTTACCCAACCGGGTAGACACCACCTTCAGGTTATCGTCGTGGATCGTGCTGGCGGGGGCTTTGTCCGGATCACTCAGGGGCACCGTCAGGCTGTAACCCTTGATCGGATAGATCGGTAGCTCCAGCCCCAGGGGCCGAACCAGCTGCGGTGACCAGCACCCGGCACAAACCACCACCGCATCCGCTTCCAGGGTGGCTAACTCGCCGCCGCGGGTTCGATACTCGAGCCCGTTCACCTTCTCGTCATCAAACAACAGCCGCTCAACCTCGACACCATAGTGGAAGGTTGCCCCTTGTTGTTCACACACCTGCGCCAGTGCCCGGGAAAACAGGTGACAGTCGCCGGTGCCGTCCGTGTCATAGCTGATGGCACCATAAAGGGGCCCGTCTCCGGTCATACCCGGCTCCGCGGTTCGAACCTGCTCGGGCGTGAGCAGCTGCGAGGCGATGCCCAGCTCATTCAACAGGTCGTGAATCTCACGATAGTCGTCCATGGCCTCCGGGGTGCTGGCCAGGTGCAGCAGGCCCTTGTGGTCGCCATCAAAGCTCAGGTCATGCTCCTGTTCCAGAGCCAGAAAGCGCTCCCGACTGTGGATACCCAGGCGCAGCATCGCCCGCTTATTCAGGCCAAACAGGCCCGGGCTCCAGGCGTAGCGCAGGGTGGCAAACATAAATTTGATGGCTTGCACCGAAGGCGGCACCCGCAGCTTGAGCGGGCCGTCGGTTTTGAACAGCCAGGGCAGTGCCTTGAAGACCATGGAAGGGTCCGCCCAGGGGTAAACCACGCCGTAAGACCGCTGGGCCGCGTTGCCTTTGCTGGTCTCGTTGCCGGCAAGGTCGTGTCGCTCCAGCAGGGTCACCTGATGCCCCCGGCGAATCAGTTCCCTGGCTGTGGTAACACCGACCACACCACCCCCTACCACTGCGATGTGCATATTGCCTCCATTAGCTGACACCATTCGCTGCCAGCAGCTGACGATAGTCTTCCAGTACATCCGGATGCTCGGCCGGGTAGTCCGGCGCAAGCTGTTTCAGCACCCCGGCCAGCAGTGCCGCCACAATCGCCCGGGCCTGGGGTTTGCGGTCGCCGGGCACAATGAACCAGGGCGCTTCCTCGGTGTGGGTCTGGGCCAGGGCTTCCTCGGCGAAGGCCTGATAACGGGCGCGCTGCTTCCAGCCCTCGATGTCCGAGCGGTCAAACTTCCAGCGCTTCCTGGGCTTATCCAGGCGTTTGAGCAATCGCTGTTTATGCTCATCCTCGGAGAGATTGAGCCAGATTTTTACGACACAGGTGCCTTCGCTGACCAGGTGACGCTCAAAATGTCGTATTGCCTCGAACCGGGCCGGCCAGTGATAGGTGTCGGCATCACGCACGGGCCATACCCGCTCGCCGATGACGGCCTCGTGATGACTGCGGTTGAAGGCCACCATCTGGCCATAGGCAGGGAGATAAGGTGTCACCCGCCAGAGAAAATCATGCGCTGCTTCCGTTTCATTGGGTCGCCCGAATGACCAGGCATGAAAGCCGGCCGGGTCGGCGTAGGTGGCCAGGGTGCGGATCAGGCTGTCCTTGCCGCTGGTGTCCGGGCCATGGATGACGACCAGCAATGCCCGCTTACGGTTCGCCCACAACCGCCTCTGATACTCTCCGATGTCCTCCAGACTGGCTTCAAGCGCAGGCAGCTTGTCTTCGCCCTCGTACAGGGAGGGATAGCCTTCGAGCGCCGGCTTGTCGGGATTCAGGAACCAGGAACGGGCAAACGCCGTATACTTCATCAAGGAAACTCCCTATCGCCACGATGCAGGTCAGTAATCGTACAAAGTGATAAACTTGTGTGATTCGCTTCTCAGAATAGCATCCATACACCGACCCTGATGGAGTCTAGTACCCCGGCATGAGCAAGAAACGTCGTGAGATTCCCGTATTTGATCATCCGATCATCGAGACCCACTGCCACCTGGACTACCTGAAAGACCGGCCGTTGTCCGATACTCTGAAGCAAAGCCAGCGGGTCAACATCGAAAAGGTGATCACCATTGCCGTGTCACCTGAGAACCTGGCCGCAGTGCGCGAGCTGGCTGGTTCGGCTGACTGGGTATTTGGTACCCAGGGCATTCATCCCCATGAAGCGGAAACCTACACCGATGAGGTGGAGGCGGAGATTCGCCAGCATGCCACCGACGACAAGATCGTGGCCGTCGGCGAAATCGGGTTGGACTATTTCTACGACAATGCCGATCGCGCCGTGCAGCGGGACGTGTTTCGCCGGCAACTGCAGATTGCCTGCGACAGCGACCGCCCGGTGGTAATTCACAGCCGCGACGCCGATGACGACACCATCGCGATTCTGAAAGAGTTCGAGCATTCGCTGGAGCGCCGGGGTGTTATTCACAGCTTCACCTCCGGGCCCGGGCTGGCACAATACGCCATCGACCAGGGCTGGTGCCTGGGCTTCAACGGCATCACCACCTTCAACAAGGCAGAGAACGTGCGGGACATTGTGCGCATGACGCCCATTGAGCAGATCCTGCTGGAAACTGATGCCCCGTTCCTGACGCCTGTGCCCTATCGCGGCCGTGAAAACGCGCCGTTTTACCTGCCGTTCGTGGCCGAAAAAATTGCCGAAGTAAAGGATTTACCCCTGGACCAGGTATTGAGCCAGACCTATCAAAACAGCCTGCGGACGTTTTTCCCCCACCAATGATCAAACGCATTCCCATCTCTGCCCTGAAGGTCGGTATGTACATTACCGACCTCAACAACGACTGGATCCCCCATAACACCCAGCGCAAGAAAGGGGTGATCAAGCGGGAAGAGACCATTGAGAAAATCCGCAGGATGGGTGTGCAGTATGTCTACATTGATGTCAGCCGGGGCGCCGACTGTCAGGATTCCGAGCCGGCGGCGGAGGTGGACCGGCGCAATGAAACGGCCCTGCAGAATGCCGGAGCCCTGAAACCGGGGTATGCCCCCAAGGCACCGTTGGCAGAAGAAATTATCATTGCCCAGCGGGTGCACAGCCAGGCCCAGAACCTGGTGGGCAGTTTCATGAATAACGTCAAGATCGGTGGCGCAATCGATGTGCCCCCCATCCATCAGTTAGCTGACGAATTACAGAATTCAGTGCTGCGAAATGCCAATGCGCTGAGCTGCCTTGGCCGGATCCGGGAGAAGGACAACTACCTGCTGGAGCATTCGGTCAACCTGAGCGTGCTGATGTCGCTGTTCGGCAGTTATCGGAAACTGGCAGCCGACATCCTGCACCAGACCATTGTCGGTGCGCTGCTGCATGATCTGGGCAAAATCCTCACCCCCGATGAGATTCTGCATAAACCCGGCCGGCTGACGGCGGAAGAGTTTGAGGTGATGAAACTGCATGCCCGCCACTCCCGGGATATTCTTGCCAGCACCGAGGGCATCGGCGAAATCGCGGTCATCACGGCAGCCCAGCACCATGAAAAACTCGATGGCAGCGGCTATCCAGAAGGCCTCAAAGGGGAAGAAATTACCGAATACGGGCGCATGGTGGCCATAACCGATGTCTACGACGCCATCACCTCTGACCGCGTCTACCATAAAGGCATGACGCCGACCCAGGGCCTGAAGAAGCTGCTGGAATGGTCCGGCGATCATCTGGACCCGGTCCTGGTAAAACAGTTTATCCGCTGCATTGGCCTGTACCCGGTCGGTTCACTGGTACTGCTGGAGAGCGGGCGGCTGGGCGTGGTGGTCGAAACCAACGACGACGACCAGCGGTTGCCCGTAGTGCGGGTGATGTATCACACCCGCTTCCGGCTGCCGATTACCGTGGAAACCATTGATCTGTCACGGCCTGGCAATCAGGACCGGATTGTCAGGGCAGTCGACCCGGAAGACTACAAGCTCGATATCCGGAAGTTTCTGATCTGACGCTCCGAAACCCGCCGGGGCTCTGCTAGGCTAGTGGTAAAGCTCCATCCACAACAAAGATACTCCATCATGCTGTCATCGGTTTTCCAGGTTCTGGACGAACTCAGCGCTGTGCGCCGGCTCACCGATCAGTGGAGCAAGGCACTGTATTGGCAGGATGGCGTGGGGTTACTCAACCACAGCCATGATCAGGCATCGGCATCCTGAAAACAGCAGTAGCGGTTCTTGCCTTCGCGCTTGGCCCGATACATGGCCTGGTCTGCCTGGCGAAGCAGCTGATCACCATCAATCTCCTCACCTTGCGGGTACAGGGTGTAACCCATGCTCGCGGACACTTCAACGCTGTGATTGGCCACCCACACCGGTTCGGCAATCACCGTTAGCAACCGTGAAAGCAGAACATCCAGGGTCGCCGCGTCCGGCACATTGACGATGATGGCGGCAAACTCGTCGCCGCCCAATCGTGCCAGACTGTCCTCCTCCCGGAGAGTCGAGCGCATGCGCCGGGCCACCTCCACCAGCAAGCCATCTCCGGCATCGTGGCCAAAGGCATCGTTCACCGGCTTGAACTGATCAAGATCGATGTAGATCACCGCCAACCGGTAATTCTGCCGGCGGGCCTGGGCCATGGACTGGTGCAGACGATCCGAGAACAGTACCCGGTTCGGCAGATTGGTCAGGGCGTCGTAGTGCGCCATGATCCTGAGCTGCTTCTCGATCTCTTTCTGTCGGGTGATATCACTGAACACACCTACAAAGTGGGACAACTCGCCCTGCTCATCCAGTACGCTGCTCAGGGTAAGGCTCAGTACAATGGCCTGGCCTTCCTGGTGCCGGGCGGCGAATTCCCCGCTCCACACACCATGCCGGTTGGCAGCCACCAGTATGGCACTGCCCTCATCCACCGGCATGGGCGGCAAACTGCCAATGGCAGACTTGTGATCCCGCCCGGTAATCTGGGTATAGGCTTCGTTGATATCCATCACCACGCCGTGGGCATCCGTAATGAATATGGCTTCGCGGGCATTCTTGAACACCCTCAGCGCCAACCGTTGCTGTTCCTCGGCCTGCTTTCGGCGGGTGATGTCGTGCCAGGAACAAAGTACCGAAGGGATGTCACTGTCGTGTTCATAAACCGGAGCCAGGGTCATGGCCACCCACACCCGGGCCCCGTCCGAGCGTACAAACAACCATTCTGTCTGGGACACCTCTCCGGCCGTCACCCGGGCAAAAAGCGCCTCGGACTTCTGTGACGACGGAGTTCCATCCGGCTGGCTATAGGGCGAGAAGGCCACCAGGGATTTGCCCAGCAGCGACGCTTCTGACGTGTAGCCCACCAGATCCACTGCGGCCCGATTGCAATCCACCAGCTCGCCATTACGGATCATCAGCATCGGCTGGGGCCAGCTGGCAATCAGTGAACGCAGCCGACGCTCTTCAGAAGCCAGTTGTTTCTTCTTGCGGCCGAGCCAGAGACTGGTGATCACCAGCAGTACGAACAACACAGCAACGGTAATCACCCAGTTGCGGTATTGGTGGAGTATGTCCACCCAGGTTACCCTCGGCACCTGATCGTAGGGCGGCATACGCAGGGTACGGGTCAGCATCTCGACCGACTGATAGTCCGCCGGCGGTGAAAACCCCGCCAGACCAGCCGCCTGCACCGCGGCATGCTCTGGCCCCAGGGCAAACAGAGCCGACGCTACCCGGCGCACCGTCCGGCTATCAACATGGGGCAGAGAAACCAGAGGCCACTCCGGGTAAAGCCGGGTGGACAGGACGAACGGATAGCCCCGCAGCTGCTGCGGATTGATGATTTTCAGCTCGCCGGCAAGGTTCGGGTTCTCGCTCAGCAGTTCTTCATAGATACCGGTACGGATGAATCCGACATCGGTATCGCCAGACAGCACCGAGCGGATTACCCTATCGTGATTGCCCAGAAACACCATCCGGTTGTGGCGGCGGACATCCACGCCCGCATTGACCAGCTCCAGCGCCTGGGCCTGATAGCCTCCCAGATACGTCAGCCCTGGCGTGGCAATACTTTTTTTCTCAAGGTCTTGCAGGCGGTTGATATCCTCCCGTTCGGCACGGGTAATGATCACACCCCCAATACTGCCCGTGGTTTCACCGTGCCAGGCCCGGCGCAGGGTTGCTAGCGCACCGGTCAGGCTGCGTTCGCTGCGAATCACCAGAAAATGGCTGGGATTGGTGAGGAAGAAATCGATCTGGTTGGCCGCCAGGGCCCGGTTCATATCATCCTGATTGAATACCCTCAGGTTCACCGGCATGCCGGTTTCCAGGGTCAGGTAGTCGGCCAGGGGCTGATAACGTTCATTGATCACATTATCTGGCCGGTAGGCAAAAACGCCGAGCGTTACCGAGTCCCCGGCTGCCACCGGTGCAGGCACGCTGGCAGCAACCAGCAACAGCCAAACCAGGCAGTGGGAAAGCAAAGCCTTTATCATGGCAGGCTCCGTGGCAGGAAAGCCGGATCGGTCAGGTGCTCATAGCGCAGAGGCTTATCCATCAGCCCCTCACGAACCATGATATTTTCCAGAGTCTTCGCCACCACTTCCAGCCGACCGTTGTGCGTGAGGTACCGGTGATTGGCCAAGAGTTCCGGCAACATCACGTTTGCCAGGGACTGGCGCACCATATCCGGTGACACCTCCTGGCATGTGGCTACCCGATAGACCGCATCGTGCATGTTGCGAACCAGATGCTGCAGGCCAAGAAAATGTCCTTTCACCAGATCCCGTACCGCAGCCGGCTGCCGACTGGCCGCAGCATCAGTGACCACCAGCAGATCGAATATGGTTTCCGGCAGTTGGCTGCTGTCAAACAGACGTACCGCACCTTCGGCCACCAGCCGGGAGGCCTCCGGTTCGTAGCTGATGGAAGCATCGATATCACCACGCTGCCAGGCCCGGATATGTTCGTTGATCGGTAAATCCACCACCGATATGTCGTTGCTGGTCAGGCCCGCACGCTCCAGCACAGAGAACAGCAGGATGCCGGACACTCCGCCGAGTTCCACGGCCACCCGCCGGCCCCTCAACCCCGAAAGACCGGTGATTTCGGGCCGAACCAGCAGCACATCCGCGCCCACGGAGACATTGGTGACGGCTACAGCCTTCACCGGTACACCTGCGGCAAGAACTCTCAGGGTTTCATCCAGGGTCAGGGCTGCGGCGTCCAGGTTGCCAGAAATCAGTCCACTGATGGAATCACTGGCTGCCCGGCCTTTTACCAGTTGCACCGTTTCCGGCAGCCAACCAAATTCTTCTGCGAGGTACAGGGGTTCGTAACCAATCCAGGGGTGGATACCGGTTCTCAGGGGGTCAGACCGGGAGCAACCACTCACGCCCGCGGCAACAGCGGCAGCTATCGTCAGTTGCAGAAATTGACGGCGGTGCATCCAGAAGCTCCGAGACAGAGGTGGGTAGTCTTTGCATACTAATCCGTAGCCACTATAACCGTAAATCTGACCAAAGCATTGCACCGGGTCAAATTGAGCAAAATCAACCTATCCCAGCGACAGAAAGACCCCCATCAGCACCGGCGAAAGGAAAGACAGCAGAAAGCCGGAGGCAATGGCCACCGGCACACAGGCCAGACCACCACTACTACGGATGACCGGCAGTGTGAAATCCATGGCGGTGGCTCCGCCGTAGCCGATGGCCATGGCTGGCCGGGCATGGATCACCAGCGGAATCAGGGCCAGAGCAATAATTTCCCGCAGCACATCGTTCAGGAAAGCGACACCGCCCCAGGCGGGTCCCAAGGCATCACCAATGACAATGCCTGAGAGTGAATACCAGCCAAACCCGGAGGCCAGGGCCAAAGACTGATGCCAGGGAATATCCAGTACCGGCACCAGAGCCAGCCCCGCCACCAGGGAGCTAACCACCAGAGCCAGTGCAATCCCCAACCCCTGGCGGTTCATAAGCAGCTTGCGCAATGACAGCCCTGCATTGCGTAACTGAAGCCCTATAAGGAACAGCAACAACATCAGCGCCCAGGTGGCCACATCGTCCACCATCGGCAAATCCGGGAACAGGAAATACCCGAGCAGAGCACCGATAAGCACGGACAAAAGCGGTTTGAGGCCTGCCAGGAACAGGCGGCCATAACCCGGCCGGGCACCCGTTTCAGCCGCCTCCGTGTGCATGGGCTGCCAACGGTGAAACAGCCACAGGCCCGCCATGTTCGCCACCAGCAAGACCAGCACCAGCCCTGCTACCTGGGCAGCCATGGTACCCAGTTGGCCCAGCAGCCCTTCCATCTGTCCCAGCCCCAATCCCAGCAGAGCCAGAATGAAATACACCAGGCCCTCCACCGAATAGTGAATCACGGTCATCAACTGACGATTGGAGAGGGCAATGGCAAAGCCCAGAAATAACGGGGCCAGGATCAGGAGCGCACCGGTCAGCATGACAACCTCGAATGAATACAGGGATAAAGTGCAGGACAACTGCGGCGAAAATCAGGGCCGTTCAGTGCAGGCGCTCACCAGAACGGTCCTGTACCAGCACCCAGGGGGCAATGACGACTGCCCAGAGTTCCGCATTGCGGTCGTACCAGGCGCGCGCGAGGTCAGGCGCCACCTCGCCCACCTGCCCACCGGACATCCAGTGCTCAAACTGGGCCTTGTTGTCCGCCGCCAACTGGGCCGCCACATTCAGCAGGTCCAGCTCTGGCGCCACTCGCACCACCTGGCCCCGGGCATAATAGGTTTGCAGCTCATGCCAGTGAATGCGGGAGGTCTCCAGGTTGAGCTTGGCCTTGATTTCTTCCGGCGACTGGGGGGATGACATGACAACCTCGGTGATCAGTTCATTTGCGGGGCGCCAGCCTACCCTAAAACCGGTGAAGGCGCACCCGGTTCAGGCTTCCGGCCTCGAGGCCACCAGCGCCCGGATTTCCTCCGCCAGAGTCATCGGGTCGAACGGCTTGGGAATCACGCCAATGGCCCCCTGGGCGCGGTACTCCTCGATTTCCGCAGGCTGCAGCCGCGCGGTCATGAACACTACGGGCACGTCGAAGCCGCCATCCAGGTTCCTGAGCGCATTCAAGGTGGCGGGGCCATCCATGCCTGGCATCATCACATCCAGCAACACCAGATCCGGCTCAAAGTTCCCGACAAGTTCCAGTGCCTGCTGGCCAGACTCACACAGCTGCACTTCAAATCCACCCACATCCACCAGCGCCAGTTCCGCCACGGCCCGGATATCGGGGTCGTCTTCCACATACAGAATCCGCTCAATCACCCCTGAAGCCTCCATTCATTCGTCCCTCTCTGGGCTGGTATTAACGGTATCCAGTCCCAAGCGCCGCAACAGGCGCTGGCATTCTTCCATTTCCTGCTGACCTGCAGCAATCAGCGCTGCAGTGCGCATGATCAGCCGATCTTCCCGGGTACAGTCCTTGGGCAGAAAGTGCACAGCGCCAATCATCTCGCGCAGTCCAAGCGGAATACGCCACTGTACCTTCAAGCGGTTTCCGTAGGGTTGCGCCCAGTCCCTCAGGCAACGTTCCGCCTCGCCCTCCTCCAGGCTCCCTCCTCGGGCGAGAAACTGGTTCAGAACCCGTAACACGGCCAGCTCCCCTATCCGGCTCAGAAGCCCGGCTTTCTGGCACATAACCGGCGACTTTTTGAGGCGAAGGGCCAGGTGCAGAGCTTCCCGGCCAACCCGAACCGCCTGATCCTGATGCGTCATTGCCAGCTTCGCCAACTGCGGGTTTTGGAGTACACGGCTGACATCCAGCGCCATGGCCAGCGCCTGATTCAGGGCCATGCCAACGCCCAGCAAGCTGAGAGCATCCTTCAGGGATTCCACCGGCTTGCCGGAACGCCGGAATGAGCTGCCATTGGCCACATCCAGCAACCGCGTAACCAGCCCGGGATGCTCGCGCCAGCGTTCCGCCAGCTGCCCCGGTGACAGTTCACCGGCCCGGGCCATAAGTTCCAGCACCTCAGGGGCATCCAGATCGCCGGGCAACTGAATCACCCGATCAAGGGAGGACTTAAGAACATCCTGGAGTTCCGGAACGCCAGACACCGGTCCAGGCTCAATCAGCTCTGCCAGGCGCTTGTGCACCATGGCCACATCGAAAGGCTTGGTGATGTAACCGCTGATACCGTAATGGGCCGCCTTGAGCACGGAATCCCGATCAGCTCGGGCGGATACCATCACTATTGGTAGTTCGGTATCCCGGGCGCGCACCTTACGAACCAGCTCCAGGCCCGAGCCATCGGGCAGATTCCAATCGGTAATAATCAATCCGAAAGTGGCATCCGCCACCTTGTCAAAAGCCTGGGCAAGGTTGCTCGCCTTCTGAACAAACGCACCGGGGTAGGACCCGGCCACCACGGTTTCCAGCAGGTCAGCAACCAGATCATCGTCTTCCAGTAACAACACATTCATACAGGCCGGCTTCCAGTCCTGAAGGTCTCAATCATGGGTAAAAACAGTGACGCCGTTGCGCCCGCTGCGTTTACGGTTGTAAAGGGCCTTGTCAGCAGCTTCTATGGCCTCGTCGCCCGAAGGGAATGCCTCAATAGCAGCCACGCCCGCCGACAATGTTACGTGAAAACTGTCATCGCCCCCGCTGAAACTCAGCAACGCAAACGCCTCAGCGATTTCCGATAACAGTTGAGCGGCGGCGCCCGGATCGCAGCCGGGCAATACCAGCAAGAACTCTTCGCCCCCGTAGCGGCCAATCCGGTCGGTTTCACGCAGGCGATTGCGGAGCATGTTGGCCAGGGCCTTGATCACGATATCGCCGCTGCGATGGCCCCAGGTATCATTGATCTGTTTGAAATGATCCAGGTCGACCATGGCCACACTCGCCTGCTTTTGCTCCCGGCGGCAGCGGGCCAGCTCTTTATCGACTTCCTGTTTGATCAGGGAATGTTTGAGCAATCCGGTCAGGCTGTCCCGGTTCATCAGGCGCGAAAGCTGACGGGCCCGGAAGCAGCGGATCAGGACCGAGCGGATCAGGTAACCATCCGACACCGGTTTCATCAGAAATTCATCGGCACCACGGGACAGGGCTTCCAATTGGTTATCGGGGTCATCTTCGGAAGACAGGTAAATAATGGGCAGGCTCAACCATTGGGGATCAAACCGCACCAGCCGCGCCAGTGTGATGCCGGAATAGTCCCCCAGCTGCACATCCATCAGCAGGATATCCGGCCGAAAGGTCGCCAGCTCCGGGGCCAGCTGAATGGGATCGTTCACCCAGAGGACGTCGACACCGGCGGAGCGAAGCACCAGGCTGTAATGTTCAGCCAGTTCCGCATCATCTTCCACCAAGACCACGCGACCACTGACCCGGGTGCTGCGTTCCATGGCCAGGTATTCAATGCGTTCGGTCAGATCCGGCAAGTCCAGAGGCTCGCCAAAGAACGCATCTGCGCCCAGGCCGGCGATGCGGTAACGGCTATCGAAATCGTCCTGCAGGCTCAGGCAGATGACCGGTAGCCGCCGGACAAATTCGATTCGACTGCCATCACGCAGGTGAAGCACCTTATCAATACAGCTCTCAGAAGCCAGAACCACCGTCGCGCTGCGACTCTGGGCGGCAATCTGTTCCAGTTCACCCGGTTCCGCATACGAAAAATGGAGACAGTCAAAACCATAGGCCACCAGGGCCTGTTCAGCGACATCAACGTTAATCTCGGGACCAATCGCAAGTAGTACACGAACCTGGAAGCCATGACTGCCCTCCGGGTCTTCTGCGGCGGGAGACAGCGCCTCTGTCTCGACCGCCGGCACCGGCGGATTTTCCAGTAAGGTTCTAAGGGCCAGCAATTTTTCCACGGCCAGCACCGGAAGCGATTCCCCACCAGCCCCAAAGTGGGCCTTCAGCATCTTTTCAAGGTTACGGGCGGCAACCCCCAACTCGGGAAAGCCGAAAGTGCCGGCCGAACCCGCAAGCCGATGCAAGCGGGCCAGAACATCCTGAACCACAGCGTTATCCGACTGCCCACTGAGGCTTGCCCGGGCAAGCTGTTCGAGAGTACTCAGATCGTCTGCGGCCCGCTCGGCAAATCGCTCACGGAGTTCTGCCAGCCGGGAGGCAACGGCATTGGCACTGCCTGAGTCAGTCATTGTCTCCATCCCTTCTGCTTTCTCGCTATTGTGCTGCGTTATGTCATTTCGCGCAGGCAGTATTTCCACTATCCTCGGTGACATCAAAGCACGTTTGTGCCAACGCTTCCATAACCTCTGGGGATCAGGCTTGAACACACTGTCGTTTGGTGGTCGCTTCGCCGTTATTGCCGTTCTCAGTACCGTACTGACGGTTGCCTTGCTAGCAACCACCGCCTACCGGGAACTGGTGGCTGATTTTGAAAGTGTGCTGACCCAGCGCCAGCAACTGGAAGCCCAGGCATACGCCAGCCGGGTAAACCAGCGCCTGCAACTTCGGCTGGATGCCCTGGGGGCCCTGGCCTCACAACTGACGGATGGCGAACAGCTACGACCCGGCCCGGAGTTGGACAGAATCATCCGGCGCCAGGACACCATTGCCGGCTACTTCGATATCGGGATTGTGGTGTTTGACCACAACAGCATTGCCATTGCCGAAGATCGCCACGTTCCCGGGCGCCTGGGCACGTTCTATGGCGACCGGGCCCATTTTCAACGGGCCATCGCAACCGGCCAACCCCACATCAGCCGGCCCATCATTGGCAGAACCACCGGCGCCGTTTTGCTCTCTTTCCTGTACCCGATCCGCAACGACCAGGGTGACTTTCTGGGCCTGGTTACGGGCGGAATCGACTTGCACAAGACCAGCCTGTTGCCGGAACCGGGAAAGCTGTACTCCGACGCCGTCTTCAAAGTGCTGGACACCCTGCATTTTACTCGCGTTGATCAGGTAGAACCCGACAATCTTCTGCCACCACTGCCCGACCCCGGCGAATCCGCCCTGATCGACGCCGCCTTGTCAGGCATCACATCCGGCGTGGTAACCGATGAAGACGGCCAGCGCTGGATTTACGCCACACGGCATCTGGAGCGAGTGGGCTGGTTATTCTTACGGGCGGTGCCCTATGAGCGCGCTACTGCTCCGGCACAAGCCTCATTCACCAAATTCATCGCGATTAGCCTGGCGTTGCTTGGCATCATGACAATACTGGTTTTGATTGCAGCCAGGGCCGCGTCACGACCGTTGGAGCAGATGGCCGCGCGCATGCGTGATATGAGTGACCACACGGAAGACACCGCCCGACTAAAAGAGACCGGCGCACCGGAAATTCGCAGCGTCGCCAGGGCCTTCAACCGGCTGATGGACGAGCGGGAGGCAGTGGATGAGCTGAAGAGCCAGTTTCTGGCCAACGTCAGTCACGAGCTGCGTACGCCCCTGACCTCCATCAACGGTTCACTGAAACTGCTGGCAGCAGGCAAGGCCGGGGAACTGCCAGGCAACGCCGAAAAGCTGGTGTCTGTTGCTCTGCGTAACAGCGAACAACTTCAACGGCTGATTACCGACCTTCTGGACTTTAACAAGGCGATTGCCGGGCAGCTGGCGATGGCACCGGAGCCCGTCAATGTCCGGGACGCTCTGGAACAGGCCTGCCGTAACAACCGGTCTTATGCCCAAAGCCATCATGTCGCCCTGGAGCTGGGCGATGTGCCGGAACTGCGGGTCACCGCAGACCCTCACCGGCTTCGCCAGATACTGGATAACTTCATCAGCAATGCCTGCAAGTTCGCCCCGAACGGTTCCCGGGTAACACTGCGGGCCAAGCCGGCCGTCGACGGGCTGGTGAGGATCATTGTCTCTGACCGCGGCAAGGGTGTTCCCGACCACTTCCGACCTAAGCTGTTCCAGCGTTTTGCCCAGGCCGAGGCCAGCACGGCCCGGGCCAAGGCCGGCACAGGTCTTGGCCTGGCTATCTGTCGTGAGCTAGCGACCCTGATGCAGGGTGAAGTCGGCTACTATTACAGAGACGGTGCCCATTTCTGGGTGGCCTTGCCTGTTTGCAACCCAGCTTTACCGGAGCAAGCAACACCATGAAATCGCCCGAACTTCCGCCCGACGAAGACCGCAGGCTGTCCGCTCTGGAGGCCACGCAGCTGCTGGATACACCGCCGGAAGAACGCTTCGACAGGATTACCCGCATCGCATCTGCAATGTTTGATGTTCCCGTTGCGCTGGTATCCCTGGTGGATCGGGATCGTCAATGGTTCAAGTCCTGCTATGGCCTGGGCGTTAAGGAAACCGGCCGCAACATCTCCTTCTGCGGCCACGCCATCCTCGGGCCGGATGCGTTCGTAGTAGAAAACGCCCAGAACGACGAACGGTTTTCAGACAACCCCCTGGTCACCGGCGAACCCAACATCCGTTTCTACGCCGGCGCACCGCTGGAGGACCGCTCAGGCAACCGGCTGGGCACCCTATGCCTGATTGACAGAAAACCCCGAACTTTCTCCGATCAGGACCGCCACAATCTGCGCGACCTGGCCGACATGGTTGAGAGGGAATTTCATTACCAGGAGCTGGGCAGCTATTACGGTGAACGTACCCGGGCGCTCAATATTCTCAATGAAATCGCCCTGGACAACGAAGGCAGCGAGTCCGAGCGTGTGGAACGGGCCCTGGAGACGGCCAATCATTTTCTCAGGACGGAAACGGCTATTGTCAGCCACATCACCGGCCGGGCTTATACCATTCTCTGGCATCACGAACGCATGGATAATGCTCTGGAGAATGGCCTTACCCTGCCACTGGAGAAAACCTATTGTTCCATGCTGCTGCAACAGGGTGAGGTACTGGCCATCAACCACATGGCCCGATCCCGCTACCGGGATCACCCCTGCTATCGAACCTTTGGGCTGGAGAGCTATCTGGCCGCCCCGATCTGGCTGGACGGTGAAATCATCGGCACCCTGAACTTTTCCTCCATGGCACCTCGCAAACCGGGCTTCACGGAAACGGAAAAGATGTTTGTCAATCTGCTGGCTCGCTGGGTTGCGGAAATCGTCCAACAGCAACAGCATGCCGATATCCTCAACAAACTGGTCGCCAATGCCCCGGGCATGCTGTACCAGTACCGCCTCTGGCCGGATGGGCACAGCACGTTCCCGTACACCAGCCCGGTCATCCAGGATATTTACCGTGTCAGCGCAGAACAGGCCGCCGCCGATGCCAGCCCGGTATTTGACTGCATCCACCCGGACGACATCCCGGGCGTAGCCTCGAGCATTCAACAATCGGCAGCCACTCTGACACGCTGGCACCACCAGTACCGGATTCTCTGGCAGGACAACAACTGGCATTGGGTCGAAGGCCAGGCCAACCCGGAGCGGCTGCCAGACGGCAGCATTCTCTGGCACGGTTACATTGTTGATATCAATGAACGCTACAAAGCCGAACAGCTCAAGAACCAGTTTATCTCGACCGTAAGCCACGAACTCCGAACGCCGCTTACCTCAATCGCCGGTTCTCTGGGGCTCATTCTCGGCGGTGCAACCGGAGATCTGGCCGAAAAAACCCGGCAAATGCTGACAATCGCCCGGCGCAATACCGACCAGTTGCGGGCCTTGATTGATGACCTGCTCGATATCGAAAAGCTGGTCAGTGGCAAGATGCCGGTTCACCTTGGCCGACATCGGGTGGAAGAGACCGTGGAGGCCGCCATTGAGGAGATTCGCCCGTATGCCAGGCCGAGAACCATTGGTATCCACCTGCACCAGCCGTCATCGGCCGTGACCGCCGTGCTCGACCCGGTGCGCCTGAAACAGGCACTGACCAACCTGCTGTCAAACGCAGTGAAGTACTCACCGGATGGCGGCGAGGTGCAGGTCTGGATCGTGCAGCAAGAAAGCTCGGTACGTATCGAGATGATCGACCAGGGGCCTGGGGTTCCCAGCGCGTTCCGGGATCGTATATTCCAGAAGTTTGCCCAGGCAGATGCCTCTTCCAGCCGGGCAAAGGAAGGCACAGGGCTGGGGCTCGCCATCACCCGTGAACTGATGCTGGCGATGGGGGGTGATGTGGGGTATGAATCAGAAGAAGGCAGCGGCGCGACCTTCTGGGTCTCTCTGCCACTGTCGGAGGCGTCTGAAGCCTGACAGAACCGGCGCAGGCCGCACCGGTTCTGTAGCCGAGGTCAGGCGTTCTTCAACATCTCCCGCACCACATAGTGCAGGATACCACCATGCTGGAAATACACTGCCTCGTTGGCAGTATCAATCCGTGACTTCAGCTCGCAGGTTTCGGTAGAGCCATCCTTGTACTTCACCGTCATCTTCAGGGTCTGGCCCGGTTTGATCTCGCCGGACAGGCCTTCGATGCTGATGGTTTCCTCACCGGTGAGTTTCAGGCTCTTGCGATCCGTACCCTCCGGGAACTGCAGCGGCATCACCCCCATGCCGATCAGGTTGGAACGGTGAATACGCTCGTAGGATTCCGCCACCACGGCTTTCACGCCCAGCAGGCGGGTACCCTTGGCAGCCCAGTCGCGGCTGGAGCCGGTGCCGTATTCCTTGCCGGCAATAACGACCAGTGGCGTGCCCTGCTCCTTGTACTTCATGGCGGCATCGTAGATGGCCATTTGCTCACCGGTGGGCACGAATTTGGTGAAGCCGCCTTCCACGCCGTCAAGCATCTCGTTGCGGATGCGCACGTTGGCGAAGGTGCCGCGCATCATCACCTCGTGGTTGCCACGGCGGGAGCCGTAGGAGTTGAAGTCTTTCGGCTCAACACCGTGTTCCTGCAGGTATTTTCCGGCAGGAGTGTCCGGTTTGAAGGAACCGGCCGGGGAGATGTGGTCTGTGGTCACCGAATCCCCCAGCAGGGCCAGAATGTTGGCATCCTTGATGTTCTCGATGGGCTCGGGCTGCTCGCCCATGCCTTCGAAGAAGGGTGGATGCTGAATGTAGGTGGATTTGTCGCTCCACTCGTATACCTTGCTCTCCGGTACCTTGATGGACTTCCAGATGTCGTCACCTTCGAACACCTCGCCGTATTCCTTGCGGAACATGTCGGTTTTCACCTTCTCGACCGCTTCGGCAATTTCGGCCTGGCTGGGCCAGAGATCCTTCAGGTACACCGGGTTGCCGTCTTTGTCGGTGCCCAGCGGGTCTTTGGTCAGATCCAGCCTTACGTTGCCCGCCAGGGCATAGGCCACCACCAGGGGCGGCGAAGCCAGCCAGTTGGTTTTCACCAGCGGATGCACCCGGCCTTCAAAGTTGCGGTTGCCGGACAGCACCGAGGCTACAGTAATGTCGCCATCGGTAATGGCCTTTTCCACGGCATCGGGCAACGGGCCGGAGTTACCAATGCAGGTGGTGCAGCCGTAGCCCACCAGGTTGAATCCGAGCTTGTCCAGGTCGTCCTGCAAGCCGGCCACTTTCAGGTAGTCGGTGACCACCTTGGAGCCCGGCGCCAGCGAGGTTTTCACCCAGGGCTTGGTTTTCAACCCCTTCGCCACAGCCTTTTTGGCAATCAAGCCAGCCGCCATCATCACGCTGGGGTTGGACGTATTGGTGCAGGAGGTAATGGCCGCAATCACCACGGCACCCGGGTCCAGCCGACACTGCTCACCGTTCATTTCCAGCGGCTGGCTGGCGCGGTGCTCGAAATAGGCGCCCTGGGCGCCCACGGCGGTGCCGCCCCCTTCCGATTCCAGCTTGGCCTCACGGCTCTCCGCCGGGCCTTCGGCGGTTTCCATCAGCAGCTCGAACGAGGCTTTCATATTTTTCAGGGCCACCCGGTCCTGGGGGCGCTTCGGGCCGGCCAGGCTGGCCTCGACATCGCCCATGTCCAGTTCCAGGGTGTCGGTGTAAACCGGTTCATGGCCGGGTTCCCGCCACAGGCCCTGAGCCTTGGCGTAGTTTTCGACCAGTTCCAGCAGTGCTTCATCCCGCCCGGTCAGGCGCATGTAGTTAATAGTCTGTTCATCCACCGGGAAGAAACCACAGGTAGCACCGTATTCCGGCGCCATATTGGCAATGGTGGCACGGTCGGCCACGGGCATGTCTTTCAGGCCGTCGCCGTAGAATTCCACAAACTTGCCCACCACGCCTTTCTTGCGCAGCATTTCAGTGACGGTCAACACCAGATCGGTGGCGGTGATGCCTTCCCGCAGCTTGCCGGTGATCTTGAAACCGATCACCTCCGGAATCAGCATGGAGACCGGCTGGCCCAGCATGGCCGCTTCGGCTTCGATACCGCCAACACCCCAGCCGAGAATGCCCAGACCGTTGATCATGGTGGTGTGGGAATCCGTACCCACGAGGGTGTCCGGGTAGGCGATGGTTTTGCCATCCACCTCCTTCTGCCAGACGGTCTTGCCCAGATACTCCAGGTTCACCTGGTGGCAGATGCCTGTACCCGGTGGCACCACCCGGAAGTTGTCAAAAGCCTGCTGGCCCCAGCGCAGGAATTCGTAACGTTCCTGGTTACGCTCCATCTCGATGGCGACGTTTTCCTTGAAGGCAGACGGGTTACCATACTTGTCCACCATCACCGAGTGGTCGATGACCAGATCCACGGGCGATAACGGGTTGATCAGGGCGGGATCTTTACCCGCGTTCTTCACGGCCTCGCGCATGGCGGCAAGGTCCACTACCCCGGGCACCCCGGTGAAATCCTGCATCAGAACCCGGGCCGGACGGAACTGGATTTCGGTATCCGAGCCCCGGTCTTTCAACCATTGCACCATGGCATCAATGTGGGAGCGGTCGACCGTGGTGCCGTCTTCGTTGCGCAGCAGGTTCTCCATCAGCACTTTCAGGGAGAACGGCAGGCGGCTGAGATCGCCCAGGGTGTCTGCTGCCTTGGGCAGGCTGTAGTAGTGGTAGGTCTGGCCACCCGCGCTCAGGGTGGAGAGAGTATTCAGGCTGTCTTTGCTTGGTGATGTGTTCGACATACGTTGTCTCCTCGTGGAGTTTGTCTGGTAACACTCTATCCACTAACTATTGCACCGATAAGTGAGACTTCAACCGGCGACGATGAATGTTCGACATTTCCTTGGTGAATAGTCACTTGCGTTGTTGCGCGCGGCAACCGAGTTGTCGTTCAGCTCTATACTGGTCACCGAAGCCCAACACCGGAGTCTCTATGCCAACCCGGCCTTCTGCGCAACAACCGGGTATAGCCCGGACGAGCTGCGGGGCACCGGAATCCCGCAGTGTGAACACAATGGCTGCGCCCCCCTGCCAGTTCTGTCATCATTAGCGCCTGTTTTCTGACGGACCAGGATCCTCTCCGTGAAGCACGATTGTCATTACCATCCGGGCGACCCTGCCAAGTGGCATTGTGGCGAATGCCAGATGCACTATTGCAGCCGCTGCATGCCGGATGCCGATACTCGCCAGCGCCGGGCGCTTTGTCCCCGCTGCAGTAAAGCCATGCGTTATCTGGGCGCCGCCACTGAGGTGGTGCCCTTCTGGCAGCGGGTGGGGGCATTTTTCCGTTACCCCTTCCACACCGATCCGCTAATCGTGATCGCCATCTGCACTTTGGTTCCTGTGGTGGCGCCGGCCAATATTATTGGCCTGATCATCTGGCTCGTGCTGGCCCTGGCGCTGTTCAAGTACACCTATGCGGTGATCAACCACACCGCGGAAGGCCACCTGAAACCGCCAGCGGTGTCGGTGGCGTTTACCGGCAGCGGTTTTGACATTGTGGTGCTGCAACTGTTGGTGTTTGTGCTGATGGGCGGCTTGGTAGGCGCCGCCGCCATGCTGGGCGGGCCGATACTGATGATGCTTGCGGTGGCGTTTGTGGTACTAGCACTGCCGGCCAGCATCATGGTGCTGGCCATGGAACGCTCGGTAGGCGCTGCTGTAAACCCCATGAACCTGGCGATGCTGATCTCACGCATCGGCACGCCCTACTTCCTGCTTTACGGGTACCTGATTCTGCTCACCCTGGCTTCCGGCGCGGCGCAGGATTTTGCCGTGAACCATTTCCCCATGTGGGTGGCCCAACCCCTGGCCGGTTTCCTGAACAGTACCTTTACCCTGATCCTGTTTCACATGCTGGGTTATCTGCTATTCCAGTATCAGGAAGAACTCGGCTTTGCCTCAGACCTTCAGGACGAGATCTCGGAAACCGACCAACACCAGCGGGATCGCAGCAGCCGGTTTGATGCCGATCTGGATATGAACCTGAAAGATGGCAACTACGACCGCGTGCAGAGCATGCTCAAGGAAGCCCTCAAACGGGACCGGACCAACCCTGCCCGCATCGGCCAGCTTTACCAGCTGCTGACCGCCCGCAATGATGCCGAAGAGCTGTACCGCTACCACCCCAGGATTATGGCCTGGCTGGCCCAACGGCATGATGGAGACGGGCTGAATCAACTGTTACAGACGCTGCAGATGGTGGAGCCGAAGTTCCAACTGGACGACCCGGAACTGGCGGTGCAGTGTGCCGGCACCCTGTACCATCGGGGCCACCACAAAGCGGCCATCCGTTTACTGCAGGATTTCCACAAACGCTTCCCGGACAGCGAGCAGCTGGCACCCGCCTATCTGATTGTGGCCCAGGCCCTGGCCAATGGCCTGCAGCAATGGGAAAAAGCCAGTGCTTTCCTGTCGTTCATCAAGAAGCGCTGCGTGAACCATCCGGCCCACGAGCATATTGATGTCTGGCTGGAACAGGCGGCGAACCAACAACCGTTGAAAGGGCCAAAAGCGAGCTTTCAGGTTTCAGACTGAGGGCGTGCCTGCCACGCCTCAGCCGTGAACCTGCAACAGCTGCCGGTAATGGCGCGCTTTCGGCTCCATCTGCAGTTTCTCGAACTCCGCCACCAGTAGCCGGCAGGCTTCATTCACCATGTCCGGTTCGGCCTTGGCTCGCATGCGTTCAAACGCCTTCTCTGCGGCTTTGAAATCATGGCGTTTCAGGCTGGCGAACAGCACACGATTGTGCGCCTCCGGTGCCAACGGATGATAGGCCTCGCCCTTGCTCAGATACTCCTGCCAGACATCCACCATCTGTTCCGGCTGCCGCCGGGCGATGGCATCGGCCATCATTTCTTCGGCACGCATCCGGTAGCTGTCCAGGTCCGGCCTTAATTTAGCCAGTTGATACAGGTGCTCGAGCAGCACGGGCCGTTCCGGATAACGCTCCCGCAACGCCTCGAACTGGCGCCGGGCCAGATCGAACTCCATGCGGCCAAGGCTGGCCATGGCCTGGCCATAGGCCTTGGTGAACTGTTCGTCCTGTTCTTCCTGCTCCGGTTCGAAGAACTCTTCTTTCACCTGCAGCCAGCTCTGGCCCAGCAGCCAAACCAACCCTGCACCGGCCGCCAGGCCACCGGCATGGGCCATATAGGCAATACCGGTGGCACCGGCAAACCAGTAGTCATAGATTTCCTTGCCCAGCCAGACCGGCAGCATGGCGATGGCCGGTGCCCGGAAATAGTTGAAGTAAACGCCCAGGAAGTAGAAGAAGCGAATGCGCTGCAGCCCGTAAATAGCCACATACATGCCCATCAACCCGGAAATGGAGCCGGACGCGCCCACCAGAGGTACCTGACTACCCATGGAAAAGGCGGTGAATACCAGGCCGGACAAAGCACCGCACACCAGATAAGCCACCAGAAATCGCCCCGGACCCAGCGCTTTTTCCACGGTAAAACCCAGCAGGAACAGGAACAGCAGGTTACCAATAATGTGGCCCCAGCCGCCATGCAGGAACTGGTAGGTAATGAGCGTGTACAGCGAGAGCTCTGCCGGCACCAGTCCCAACTGATAGGCACTCATCCGGCTGATCCACTGTTGCTCAATCGCCGAGCGCTGCTCCAGCCAAAGGTTGCGCTGGGCCGGGGCCCAGATCAGATCCCGGTTCTGCTGCAGATACTGGTAAAACTCACGATCCAGCAGCAGCGTCACCGCCTGCCAGAGTTCCTCCTCATTTTCCTGAAGCTGCTGGAATTCCTGCAACTCCAGAACCCGCTGCTGGCTGCCTTCGAACTGGATTTCCCGCTGCAGGTAATCCTCGTAAGCGGGGGCCTCCAGGGCCAGCAGATCGCTCTCCAGATAGTCTTCCAGTGCGGCTTCGAACTTGCGGTCGTCTCCGCCCTGGTAGAACAGAAAGACCAGCAGGCAGGCCATGATCAGGCCCAGGGTTACCCAGGGTGGGCGTTTCCAGTTTACGGCATTCTCGGCAGGAATAATCAGCATGGGCGGTCACAATTCATCATAATCTGTCCCTGAAAAGCTGCTTTTTACCACAGCGGGGCCTTCTTTTCCCGGTGTAATCACACAGTCACACAAATGCCATTCAATCGGTAGCTATAGAACCCGGGCGGCTATCGACCATTCGCCAATTGCCGTTATGGCCTCTGACATCAATAGTGAAGGGGACATAACAAAAAACGCCGGGCACTCGACTCGAGGAAGCAGCAAATGACCGTACTTGTTCTGGACAACCCCGATATGCTGGCCAAGGCCGCCCTGGCCTTCGCGGGCGCCAACGGGCAACTGTCGGCCGACGCCGACCGCCCCCACCGTACCCGATTCCACTACGGTTTCAACAAACACACGCTGGATGCCCCGGATATCGATATGCTCAAGCGGCACGCGGCCTATATCAAAGGGCACCCCGGCATGCAGGTTCGCATTCACGGCCATGCCGACAACTTTGGCTCTGCCGAATACAACCGGTTTCTGGCCCGGCTCAGAGCCAACGCTGTGGCCCGGCTACTGATTCAGGAAGGCGTGTCGCAATCGTCCATCCTGCTTGCCACCTGGGGCTCGGATCGCCCGCTGACCCGGCCGGAGGACCACGCCGCCAACCGGCGTGTGGAACTGGAATACCTGAGCCTGGACGTCGCCCGGGCGCTGTAATCGACAGAAACACAAACGGGGCCCCAAGGCCCCGTTCTTCAATGGCTGGACACTGTTTCAGCCATATACCTGCCAGACGTTCCAGAACAGCAACAGTGCCGCAACCAGAATCGCCAGCCAGGTTAGCAGGATACCAATCATGCGTGCCCAATGAGGCCCGCCCTTGCCGTTGATCATTCCCCAGGCATGGAGAATGCGGCCGACCACCAACGCCATCCCGGTCCAGTAGATCAGCGAACCGGAAACGCCATTGAGCTCGGCAATGGCGAGCATGATCAAACCCAGCGGTGCGTATTCCACAAGATTGGCGTGGGCCCGGACGGCAGCTTCGAACTCCGGATCCTCATTGACGCCCAGGCCCTTGCGGTATTTCAGCCGGTACTTGACCACCTGAGCCGACAACACCAGCAACAGCAGGCCAGTGACAGCCGCAAAAACAGCAGTGACAGGTACGATCATGTCAGCCCTTCTTGATCTTGTTGACGATGGCCAGCAGCAGCACGGCCCCGACTGTTGCGGTGACCAGGCGACCAATGGCACCGTGGGCCGACAGCTGCAACAGGCCAAACAGGAAGCCGCCAATAAACGAGCCGACAATCCCGATACCAATGTTGGCCAACACGCCAAAGCCCTTGCCCTTCATGATCAGCCCGGCCAGCCAGCCGGCCAGACCGCCAATGATCAGAAACCAGATCAGGTTCATTATGTCACTCCCCAGATGTCCAGAATCAGCGTCAGTTTCGTCCGAAAGACTGCCCTGTTTTCACTGGCTGTTCAAGCAGTTCCGTGGGTAAGTGCGAGGTCAGCAATGGCCTCTTCCATCTGTTGGCGACAACGGTGCATCAATTCGGGAATGTCCTCGCTGGTCATGCCCTGTGTTTCGACTGGCGGGAGAATCCGCAAAGGCACAGGCTCCCGTCGTCCGGTCCAGCCTCTGGATTTGCCATGGTATTCGCCCGCACACACCATGGTGATGGGTGCGCCAGCGGCAACGGCCATGTGAAATGCCCCTTTCTTGAAGCTACCCAGGCCACGGCCACGGCTGCGGGTTCCCTCCGGAAACACCCAGATGCTCTTGCGCTCCCGGTTGATCGCGTCGCTGGTAGCCTGCATGGTGGCCACCGCTTTGGTGGAACGGCCGCGATTCAGGATGATATTGCCTCCCAGCCAGAATACCTGCCCGAAGAATGGCACCCAAACCAGTGAAGATTTACCAACCGCTACCCCACGCGGCGGTAGCAAATCACCCATTACAAACAGATCATCGTTCTGCTGATGATTGGCGATAATCACGGTCGGCCGATCCTTGGGCATGTTTTCAGCGCCGTAGAGGGGGCGTTTCATTCCCAGGATACATCGGCCGACTCTGGCCACAACCCAGCCCAGAATGCGGTTGTTGTCAGGATTGAAAGGGCGTAAGAGGTAGAGCAACATCATAACCAGGCATACGACAGGAACACTGAGCCAGGCCAGGATTTTTCGAACTTGTGACATTCTGTTTGGTCCGATCCACTGCATTTTGGCGCACAAGTGTACGCCAACATCACAGAGCGGCAACAGTATCAATTTGTTCCATACCGTAAGCCGGCTTTGCCTCCACCACGAAACGCAACGGGCCGGAGGCGTCCAGACTGTCAAACGGGTAACAGGTGATCATTACCAGAGTACCCTGGGCCAGCGACCGGGTATCCAGAGACTCCCGGGAACTGTCCACCACCCGGGTGGCCGTCACCTGATAACGTCGCCACTGCCGATCCATGCCCTGCAGCCTGACCGCATCGCCCGGCTCCAGGTGCTGCAGATGGCGAAAGTGGGTGTCGCGGTGGCCAGCAAGCACCACCGGCGCACCGGGACCTTCACTGCCTGGCACTCGCCCGGGACCAAAGGCCAGACTTTCACCATGCACGCCCTCCAGCACGATCATGGACACACCCTGTGCCGGTATATCCAGCTTCGCCACGGGCCAGGTATCGGCCCAGGGCCAGGGCCGAGCCTCGCTCTGCCGGGCCTGGCTTTCGGCCCAGGCCAGCTCCAGCATTTCCTGGGCCACCAGTGCCTTGAAGGGAATCCACAAACCAAAAACCAGCAGGGTGGCGGAACAACCCACCAGCAATAACAACGCCCGGTTCATAGTGTCTGCCTCCGGCTGAGCATGACAATGGCCAGCGAGAACATCAGCCCTACCAGCCCAAGGGCGGTCAGCAACGGACCGAAGGTGGCAGTTTGCGGGTAACGCAGCATTCCGGGCTGGCTGCCGACCGGCAGCAAGGTGGGCACGGCCTCCTGATTGAGGGATTCCCCCTCTGGTCGGGATACACGCTCCTCAATGGCGACGAAGCTGGTGAACGGCGACATCACCCCATGACTCAGCGATAACTCGACGATGGCCGCTTCATCGGGCTCAGTGCCCGCCAGGCGCGCGCTGTCCATCACTGCATCGATGCGCCCCCGGGCCCACTGTCGGTCCAGGCCCTTGCCCGGCGCAGCACGGGCAAGATCCAGGCTGGTGCGCCACGACCGGCCACCGGGTAAACGGCCAGAGACCGTGAGCTCCCCTTCAGCCGGTGCGCCACGAACCACCTGCACCAGAGGCTGACCATGAAACAGATCCCCCGGTTTGGCCGGGACCGGTTGTGCAACAGTACCGGGCCATTGCACCTCGACATCCGTCATCACCGGCGCTTCCATGGCGGCAAACAGTTTGCCCAGGGCTTTATCCACTTCCGCTGCGCTGTGTACGGCGGTGTACTGGCCCCGGCCCCAGCGCGCGGCTTCCCTGAGAAAATGCATGTTCGGTGCCGAACCAATGGCGACGGTAAACAGCCGGCGGTTACCAAGCCCGGTGCGGATCTGATCGAACAGGGCCGACTCATTGCCGACGGCGCCGTCCGTCATGAACACCATCTGCTGCACATGGCCAGCAGACTCTGAACTCTCCATACCCATCGCCAGTGACAGCGCACCAGCCATTTCGGTACCGCCATCGGCGTCCAGATCCTGCACATAATCCCGCGCCCGGGCCAGATAGTGGCCATTGGCGGGCACCGGTTGCGGATAAAGGGCATGGGCCTGGCTGTTGAACTGGATAACATTGAAACGGTCACCGGGGCGCAGAGTATCGAGCCCGCGCAACAAAGCCGAACGAGCCTGCCGGATAGACTCCCCGGCCATGGAGCCAGAGGTATCAATAACAAACAGCAGCTCTCGGCGAAGAACCTGGCCGGTGATCGCCGGCGGCATGACCATGGCCATCAGAAAATCCTCGCCTCGCCATTGCTGATGGAACAACGCCGCCGTCGGCGCCTGGCTGCCGGCGGGCCGCCAGCGCACGATCACATCCCGGTCCATCAATATCGGCCCGTGTTCCGGCGCCACTTTTGCGCGGCTACCCTCCAGCTCTACCTGCAAGGGATGGCTGGGGCTGGTCACCTCATCTACTGGTAACCCGGCTTCGATCTCCAGGGCAATGGTCGCGCGGTGACTGCCGGCGTTTACATCGTCAGGAAGCACCGTAAACGGACTGATTTCATCGGCATCGGCTACTTGCGTTGTGGGTAATGACCAGCCGGATTGCCATGCACTGGCGGGCGTGGAAACAGGGGCGCCCGGCATGTATCGGGGGGTAAGCGTGGTAGGCAAACGCAACTCGAATTCGCCATGACGATAGTTTACCGGCTGCTGATATTGCACTTCCACGGTCACTTCCTCGCCCGGTGCGATGTTGGCAATCCGGCTGGTGAACAGGTTAGGCCGGTTCTGCTCCACGGTCGCCGCTTTCTGGCCAGCCTGCTTCGCCTTTTCATAGTTCTGGCGGGCCTGGGCCCGGGGCTGTAGCTGGCCCACAATCCGCCGCTCGCCAACGGTCATGGTGAGGCCATAGACACTGGCCTGCTCCGGTAACGGGAATACAAACAGGCCTTCCTGCCAGACATCGCTGGTGTTGCGAAAGGTACGGGTCAGGTGCGTCTGCGCCAGCAAGCCGGTCACCTGCACGTCAAACCGGCTGTCCAGAACCAGGGCCGGTTCCTGCCATGCACTTTTGCGATCAACCAGATACAGCTGCCCGGGCTGCTCGGATTCCATGGCGCGGGCCTCGGCATACAACGGATGCACAAACAACATCAGCACCATGGCCAGCCAGAGGCTGATGCCCTCGGCGCAGCGGATCATGTTTCGTCTGGCCCGGGTCGACAGCAACGGCTTTAAGGAGGGATGGTGACATTCCGGCCGAACGACCGGGTTAGCAAGCAGCGATAGCAGCATCATTGGATTTTCCTTGTCTTGATGGTGATGCCACTATTTCAGCTCAGCCACGGGGCAACCCGATGGCAGAAACAGGCAGGCCGACGATGAAAAATGATGAATTATGGCAATGGCTTCTACATCGCTTGTGTGCCATGGTCAGCGTGATTTAATGGCACTGCGATTTCGTCAACAAGGCAGACTGAACCGACCATGAAGAAGCACATCGTCCTGATTGAGGATGAAGCCGGCATCCGCGACAACTATCGCGCGGCCTTCGAACGCCGGGGTTACCGGGTATCCACCTATGGCGACCGGCCGGCGGCCTGGCAGGTGCTGCGCCAAAGCCTGCCAGATCTGGCCATTATCGATGTCGGGCTGGGCGAGGAAGCCGAGGGGGGCTTTACCTTGTGTCAGGATCTGCGCAGCCTGTCCGCCACCCTGCCGATTATTTTCCTGACGGCACGCGACAGCGACATCGACTCCGTACACGGCCTGAGGCTGGGCGCCGACGATTACGTCACCAAAGACATGAGTCTGGAACACCTGCTGGCGCGCATCACCGCCCTGCTTCGGCGCGCGGAAGCCTGGGCCGAAGCCCTGCAGAAACCCGATGACATCCTCAC
>Ga0075441_10000084_pt1 | contig 42608 bp, 50 predicted proteins | sample CoawatmetaG00DNA_FD_71582 | JGI IMG/M metagenome (GOLD analysis project Ga0075441, IMG submission 71582) | Marine microbial communities from the West Antarctic Peninsula - Coastal water metaG002-DNA | ecosystem: Environmental > Aquatic > Marine > Coastal | place: Atlantic Ocean: West Antarctic...
AAATTAGATATATATGCAATGCTCCATGCACAATCGGTTGATGAATATGATTTTACTTATCCTATGAAATCTTGGATGCGAGGTTTTGAGTTAGGCTTAGATAAGCGAATGACTGGTATATTTGTAGGATCATCTATTCATAAAGATCAATTACGAAATGCTGGATTTGAATCTCCTATACATGTAGTTTCGTTACCAATTGATAAACAAGCTACATTAGATAAACTACCCAATTATGATCCAAATCTAGATCGTGAAAAAATTGTTGTTTCATCTAGTAGATTAGATAAAGAAAAAAATCCATATTTTATGATGAATGTAGCTCGAGAATTTCTTAAAACACATCCGGATTGGGAATGGCACGTGACAACATCAGGATCTGAATTTAAATCCATGTTGCCAGGAGTTATAGAAAGTCTTAATAAATTAGCAGCTGAGAATAAAAGGTTTAAGTTACTAAGTAATCTAACAAAAAAAGAATATTATACGGAACTATCAATTTGTTCTATACAATTTAATACAGCTTTACAAGATTATGTATCATGGACTGTTATAGAAGCAACTATATTTGGAGCTGATATAGTATATCCAAATTTTAGATCTTTTCCAGAATTTATAGATAATGATAGATTATATAAAGCATTTGATTTAAATGATGCATTAATAATATTAGATAATGCAATAAGTTCTCCTAAAACACATCCATTAATTGGAGATATATCTAATCTAGGTAGAGAAATGGAAGCTTATATAGTATCAAATAAAATTGAAAACGAAATAAATGTGTGGCACGAACAAGAATATTGCTTACACTTATTAAATAAAGAGGAAGAAAAATGAAAATTGATAAAAACGGTATTGAACAAATACAAAACACAATCAACACTCCATTTCAAACTTTAGCAGAACAGCTAAGTGAAAAAGGATGTTTAGATAAAGAATCGTCAGAAATAGTAACATTTATATTTGAGCAACTAGCTAAAATTGGCGAACCTGCTGAATGGAATATTATAGATTAATATAATGGATAAAAATTTTATATATTATCCATCATTATCTGCAGGTAGTATGGTGTCTGCATTCAAGAAGAATACAAAATTTGAAGATGGAGTTACAACAAGATTCTTTTCAAAAGAGTATCCAAAAGAATGGAGACATCCATATTTCTTAATTACCGCTGGCCATCATTTTAAGAAGATGGATTTTCGAGATCAAATGGGACTAGATGATGAGGTATTAGTATTTGGAGATTCAGGCGGATTCCAAATAGCAACTGGTGCGTTAAAATGGGATAGCACAATTCGTGAAAGAATCTTTGAATGGCTAGAACATAATTCTGATGTAGCAGCTAACTTAGATATACCACCTAGAGCAAAGTATGAAAATAGATTTGCCGAGTCAATGGATATTAGCTTTGATAATTTTAAATATTTTGAATCTAAACAAACTGGCAAGACAGACTTTTTAAATGTTATACAAGGTACGTATCATGAAGAATATGAACAATGGTATCATAAGTTTAAAGACTTTGCATTTAATGGCTGGTGTATTGGAGGTCCTAAAAAATTAGTAGATTTTATGTATGTTATAGCATTAATGCTTAAAGAACGAGAATTTGAAAAGAATCATATAAAATATATACATTTACTAGGAATATCAAAAATATCAGACTTTTTTATACTAGCAACATTACAAAAGTTAATTAATAAGTTAACTGATAATAGAGTATTATTTTCAACTGATTCTAGCTCACCAGGACAATATCCAGTCTTTGGAACATATCTTCATTCTGGAAATTATAAGACACAAACATTTACTGAATTATATTTTCCTAAGAATAATGAATATAGAAGAAAAAAGCATGCAAATATGGCAAATCCTATAGTTAATATTGACACTAGTAAACATGTACCATGCAGCTTAGGATGTCCTGCATGTAATGACTTTACATATGATTATTTAGGAGGTCAGACAGCAAAAGGCTTAGATAGATATAGTCAAGAAGGTATGCCAAGAATGGTTATACATAATACACATTTATATGTAGATATTGCAAAAGATGTTAGTAAACTAGTAAATAATCATGTTGAATTATTAGAAACAGCAATTCCAAAAGACTTATATGATGTTATATTGTCATTACATTCAATGTTTGACGATCCTGACAATGCAATGAATGTGTATGCAACATACAAGAAAACATATAAGAAATTTGGTGGTGATAGTATATCAACTACTGATGCAAATCAATTTAATAAATTTTTTAAAACATAAAAGGTAAAACAATGGAAAAAAGTAAATTACAATCGTTTATAAACAGATATTATTTAGCAGGCAACTGTGAAGCTGTAACTGTTAAAGCAAATGAAGAATCTATTAATTGTGAATTAATAGACATAGATCAAACCGTAGTAGGTAAAGTTAAATGGAAAACAGATCCATTTATGCAAGGTGAATTAGGTATTAATCATACAGGTGCATTAACAAAAATGTTATCGGCAGTAGGAGAAAAAATTGATATTGAAGTTAATGACTCTCAAGGCAAAAATTATGCAATGAAAATAAAAGAAGGAAGTACAACAATGACTTTTATGTTAGCTGATACATCTGTTATACCAGCAGTTCCGACAATTAACGCCGAGCCAGAATATGAAGTTACAATTGATATAGATGAATTATTTATCAATAAGTTTATCAAAGCAAAAAATGCTTTACCGGATGCAAATAATTTTGCAGTACAAGTTCAGAATGGTAAAATTAAATTTATAATTAATTATACAACTATTAATTCTGATAATGTAACATTTGAAATTGATGGTACTGCAAATGATTTAGATGCTATATGCTTTTCAGCTGATAAACTAAAAGAAGTATTAACTGCTAATAAAGGCGATAAAGGTACAATGCATATATCATCAAATGGATTAGCAAGAATAGACTTTACAGGTACAGATTTTGAATCAAATTATTGGTTAGTTCAATTACAAAATTAAGTATGGAAGTACGAGTTATAAATAAATCAGATAACGATCTTCCTAGCTATGAAACGGTAGGAAGTGCTGGATGTGATGTAAGATCAACCCATGGAGCAATTATAGGTCCTGGATTGAGTACACTAATTAAAACCGGATTATATGTTGAAATACCATTAGGGTACGAAATACAAGTTAGACCAAGAAGTGGATTAGCATATAAAAAACAAATAACAGTTTTAAACTCTCCTGGAACTATAGATGCAGATTATAGAGGAGAAATTGGAGTAATTATAATTAATCATGGATTATCAAAAGTTACTTTAGAAAAAGGTGACCGAATAGGACAATTAGTATTAAATAAAGTTGAACAAATAAAATGGAATTCAGTATTAGCATTAGCTGACACTACTAGAGGTTCTGGGGGATTTGGGTCAACAGGAAAAAAATAAATTATGTTTGGAGTAACAGAAAATACACTTTGGGTAGAAGCATTTAGACCTAATACATTAGATGGATATATTGGTAATGAACATATTATTGACAAAGTCAAAATATTCATTGAAAATGGAGATGTTCCACATCTATTATTTTATGGCGGTGCAGGAACAGGTAAAACCACACTAGCTAAAATTATTACAAATCAAATTGAGTGTGACGTTATGTATATAAACGCATCTGATGAAAACTCAGTAGACGCCGTAAGAGATAAAATAAAAAGATATGCATCGTCAGTAGGATTTAAGAGATGGAAAATTGTTATACTAGATGAAGCTGACTATCTTACCCCAAATGCACAAGCAGCACTGCGTAATTTAATGGAAACTTATAGTAGGACTACTAGATTTATATTAACATGTAATTATGTTGAAAAAATTATAGATCCAATACAAAGTAGATGTCAGACATTTGGAATAACGCCTCCTAGTAAAAAAGATGTAGCTCAGCGATTAGTTACAGTATTAGAAGAAAAACAAATAGAATATGATATTAAAGATATTGCTGCTATTATTAACTCATCATATCCAGATATACGTAGAGCTATTAATGCTGCGCAAAGTCATGTAGTTAAAGGCAAATTAGTATTAGACAAAAATAGTGTAGTACAAGCTAATTATATGACTGAATTATTAAATATTTTAAAAAATATTAAAGATAAAAAAGAATCATTTAAACAACTAAGACAACTCATTGCAGACAGTAAAGTAAAAGATTTTACTCCATTATATACATTTTTATATGATAATTTAGATGAATTTGCTACTGGTAGTATAGCATCTTGTATATTAATTATAGCAGAATCACAATATACTGATACAAATGTTGTAGATAAAGAAATTAATATAATGGCCATGTTTGTAAAATTAATGAATGAATTATAAAGTAACATTATGAATCAAAGTAATACAACTATTAGTCCAAAAGACTTAAAACCAATGATATGTACAGAATGCACCGGAATGTATTTTCGACAAGTAACGTGTATTAATAAAGTATCTAGATTTTTAACCGGTCAGGATAAAGACACAGTATATCCAGTACCAGTATTTAGATGTGATGATTGTGGACATGTTCCAGAAGAATTTCAACCAGAGGTAAAATAATGGGAACTCCGTATATAAAAAGTCCTGTTATTTTAGTATTTAAAACTTCTAATAGAAAAAATGCTAAAACTAAAATGAAAATTTTTAAAAACAAAAATGTTGATGTTGTTAATGAAAAGAAAATGCCAGGAGTACCTGCAAATGCTGTAGTATTAGAATTAGCAGTTGGCGAATCATTTATTGACATATATAAACACAAATATAAACTATGACAAAGAAACCTGCAACTATCTTCGATTTTATGAATGGAATGACACATCAAAAGAAAGAATGGTCTAAATACACAGATCTAGATCAAAAAAAGTTCGCCCCTTTTATTGTGAATAGGTGGTTATCAATGAGAATGGAACTAATTGAAGTAATTAATCAGTTACAGAAATATACAATTGGGTTATTATCACCTAGAGATACTTATCGTCTCTATCACGGCCTATTACCGGCCCAGAGAACCTTTGCTAAGTACATTAAAGGAAAAAAGGAAGATAAGTACGATACTCAGTTAGTTTCACAAATTGCAGACCACTACCTAGTAAGTAAAATGGAAGCCATTGATTATATTGAATTAATGTCTAAAGATAGTTGCAGTACTTTGTTATCTTTATATGGATATACAGAAAAAGAAATTAAAAAAATGCTAAAAGGTAAATAATAGATTATGAAATTTGAAAAAACAATAACAGAATCAGTAGATATTCATTATGATTTTATTGACAATTCAGACAAATTAATTGAAATTTATCGAGTTGAATATTTGGATCAATCCAAATAATTTCTTATAATATAATAAAAAAAGAATATGGCAAATAACGTATATACACTTGTAACTATCGAGTCTTCAAAAAACGTAATAAAAGAATTCTCAGATAAGATTATTACGCCGGAAGTAGAAAAAGCCAATTGGAGTCAAAAGTCGACTATAATAGCAGAAAATTTATTTAAATTAATATATGACAATTATCCTGCAGAATATTCAAGAGAATGGATGACAGAAAATTTAGGAGCTAAATGGTGTTTTGTTCATGACTGGCAACTTGACGATGATACTATTGATTTAACATTTGATTCTGCTTGGTACCCACCAGATGAGTTATTTCATAAATTAGCTGAATACTTTAAACAGTTTGGCGATTTTGAAATGGAGGCTAGAAGTGAAGACGAAGCATATCAAAATGTCTCGGGTGGATATGCAAATCAAAACGGATCTGAATTTCTTGTAGAAGACGAGGATATACCACCATATCCAGATGATGAAGATTTTGACTCTCAAGAAGATCATGATGAAGCAATTGAAGAATTTTATGATAAGATTGCCGATATGAAAGACGAGCTACTTAATGAGTGTAAAGAAAACTTAGCATTATATCCATAATATGAAAAACGGTTACATAAATCCCATATATAAATTATCATTAAATGATGTATCAAAAGTTCCTGCTAAGATATCTTATTCTCAATGGTCAATGTTTTCAAAATGTCCTAAACAATGGAAATTATCGTATATTGATAAATTAGCTCCATTTACTCATAATATTGCAACGTGTTTTGGTACAGCTTTTCATGAAACATTACAAGAATACTTAACAGTAATGTATACAAAATCTGTTAAGGTTGCTGATCAAATAGATCTGCGTGATATGTTATTAGAATGTTTGAAACAAGAATATATAAAAGGAGTTGCAGCTAATAATGGGAAACACTTTTCTACGCCAGTCGAATTAGCAGAACATTTAGACGACGGAGTACAAATACTAGAATGGTTCAAAAAAAGAAGAGCTCAATATTTTTCTACTAAAAATATGGAACTAGTTGGTATAGAAGTAGAATTAGGTATTCCAGCATCATCAGTTAATAAAAATGTTTATTGGTATGGATTTATAGATATAGTAGTTAGAGATACTGTATTAAATAAAATAAAAATATTAGATATTAAAACTAGCCGAATGGGTTGGAATAAATGGCAGAAAGCTGATAAGCTAAAGGCAGCACAATTAGTTGCATATAAAAAATATTTTTCTGATCAATTTGGAACTCCAATAGACAATATTGATATTGAATTCTTTATAGTAAAACGAAAGTTATTAGAAGAATCAATGTTCCCACAAAGACGTATACAAATACTTAATCCTGCTTCTGGGTCAGTTACTAGAAAAAAGATTCAACGTGATATAGACTCATTTATAGAATTTTGTTTTGATGAAAATGGCAAGAAGCGAGTAGAACAAAATTATCTATCTATTGCTGGAAAAGGATCTAAACATTGTAAGTGGTGTCCATTTAAGATGGATTATGATAATTGTCCCAAAGAAGATAGGATTCGTCAATAATTTTTAATATAATAAATAAAAAGGAAAAATATGAATGGATTATTATTAGACGCTTTATATGCAAAATATCATGCACAAAAAGCGGAAGCAGTAGCAAAATTAGATGTTTATTTAAACAATTCGGTTGGAATAGGAGAACATCCAGATTTAGTTTCAGAAATTGATAAGTTTATAGAAAAGTTTGCAGATGCACAAGGTAAGTTAGATTCATTAAAAATGATGTTAGCACATACCGCAGATTCTAAAAACTTAAAAACAAAAACAGTTATTAAAGGATAAATGAAAATTGCTGTTATTGGAAATAAAGAATGGCAAAATAAAAGAAAAGTACAACAAGTACTCTCAGAATTAAAACAAAAATTTAAACAAGAATTAATTATTGTATCTGGCGGAGGTTCTGAAGGAGCTAATCATATGATTAAAAAATTTGCATTAGAATTTGGTATAACATATCAAGAATATAATCCATCATATACAGGAAGAAATTTATATTCAATGTTGCCAGAATCATATTATGGAAAAAAATATCATTTTTCACAATTATTACATAGAATGAGAATATTAGCAGAAAATTGTGATTATATGATTATATTAAATAATGAACATGAGATGAATCCCCAATTACAAACAGCGTATAGTAAAATACAAAAATTAAATAAGCCAGTAGTTATATTAGGTTAATATTTATATAAAAGTTATAAAGGAAATTAATGGAGTTACCAAAATTAAGAAAACTAGATCCTACAAAACCAAAAAAGAAAAAAATATTGTTATTATCAGATGATTTTAGATTACCATCTGGAATTGGAACAATATCAAAAGAAATTGTCTTAAACACTGTAAAACACTATGATTGGATCCAAGTAGGTGCTGCAGTAAATCATCCTGATGCCGGCAAGGCATTTGATCTATCTGCAGATGTACAAAAAGAATCTGGAGTCGAAGATGCAGATGTTAAGATCATACCATATAATGGGTATGGCGATAGAAATATATTATTTTCAATATTAAATAAAGAAAAACCAGACGCTATATTTCATTTTACCGATCCTAGATATTGGGGATGGTTATATCAATTAGAACATGAAATAAAAACAACATACGGCACTCCAATTGTATATTATTCAATTTGGGACGATTTACCATATCCTATGTGGAATTCACCATTTTACGGTAGCTGTGACCTAATAATGGGAATTTCTAAACAATCTGATAATATACATCGAGAAGTGCTGGGACAGAACGGATATGGGGTGTATGATTATGATGTAGAAGATAATACAAAAACTCCTAATTTAGAATGGGATGAAATTATTACTGGATTTGTTCCCCATGGATTAAATTCAGATAAATTTAAACCACTTCCCGAAGATGATGAATTGTATCAAAAAGCATATAATGAAATTAAAGTTAAAAATAATATAGAATTTGTTGTTTTCTGGAATAATAGAAATATAAGAAGAAAACTTCCAGCTGATGTAATTCTAGCATTTAAACATTTTAGAAATAATTTACCAAAAGAACATCAAGATAAAGTTGGATTAGTTATGCACACTCAAATATCAGATAATAATGGTACAGACTTACGAGCAATTTGGGAGCATATAGCTCCAGAATGTAAAGTATTCTTTTCAGAAGCAAAAGTAGGAGCTGGCGATTTAAATGCAATGTATAATGTAGCAGATGTTACTATAAACATTGCATCCAATGAAGGTTGGGGACTAAGTAGCACTGAATCATTATTAGCAGGTACTCCTATTATTAATACTGTTACTGGTGGATTACAAGATCAATGTAGATTTGAAGATGATAATGGCGAATGGATAACATTTGATGATACATTTTCAACTAATCATGAAGGAAAATACAAAAAGCATGGAAGTTGGGTAAAACCTGTATTTCCTTCTAATAGATCATTACAAGGATCTCCACAAACTCCATATATATTTGATGACAGAGTAAAATTTGAAGATGTTGGAAATGTAATTCATGAATGGTATGATGTAATACCGGCTAAAAGAAAAGAATTTGGTCTAGCTGGCCGTGAATTTTGTTTACAAAATGGATTAACATCAAAACAAATGGCAGATAAAATGGTTGAAATGATGAATTTCTTATTTGATAATCCAAAAGAAAAAAGACCAAAATATACATTAAGTAAAGTAGAATTAGTAACATATAAAGAAATGGGTATAGTATGAGAAAATGTGTAATTTCAAGTCCAGTAGCAACACAATCAGGTTACGGACATCACGCGCGAGAATTTATTACAAATACATTTAAATTTAAAAGTAATGAATGGGACATAAAATTAGTTTCAATGCCATGGGGACATACCCCATTTACATATCCATTACCAGATAATTGGATGCGTAATTTAGTTGCACTACCATTAGCAGAACAACCAGACATATGGGTACAAATTACAGTGCCAAATGAATTTCAGTCGGTTGGAAAATTTAATATAGGAGTAACAGCTGGAACAGAAGGCGATATATGTCCTGAAGCTTGGATAGAGTCAATTAATAAAATGCAAATAATAATAGTTCCTTCTGAATTTACTAAAAAATCTTTTGAAAATACAGCAGAAAAACATAAATTGACAATTACAACTACAATAAGAGTTGTTCCAGAATATTTTAATGAAACAATATACAATAAAAATAATAATACTGCAAAAGTATTAGAATTGCAAGATATTAAAGAGTCATTTTGTTTCTTATTTGTAGGACATTGGTTGCAAGGACAAGTAGGTGAAGATAGAAAAAACATTACTGGAATGTTACATACATTTTTGGATACATTTAAAAATAAAAATAATACGCCAGCTTTAATATTAAAAACATCCGGAGCTACATATTCAGTTGTTGATAAAGATCAAATGGAAAAAAATGTAAGACAAATAATAAAGTTATTTCCAAAAGGTACTAGATTGCCAAGCATCTATATATTGCATGGTGATTTAACTGATAATGAAATGAATTCATTATATAATAATACAAAAGTAAAAGCTATGGTATCATTTACTAAAGGTGAAGGATTTGGAAGACCATTATTAGAATTTACCACAACTGGCAAACCAGTTATATCTCCACTATCTTCAGGCCCAGCTGATTTTTTACATCCAGAATATATAGCCGAATTACCAGGCGGATTAACTCCAATACATCCATCAGCACAAAATGATTTTTTAATTGGCGATGCTAAATGGTTTACTCCAGATTATAAGTACGCATCAAAGTTATTTAAAGACATAGTTAAACATTATAATAAATTTTTAACAAAATCTAGAAAACATATAAAACATTCAAATGATAATTTTTCAAGTAAAGCTATTAATAATGTATATGAAAAATTATTTACAGATATTGATATAAAAATAGGAAATGTACCAATACATCAAGAAATTAAATTACCAAAATTAAAAACAGTATGAAAATAGGATATTTTATAACAGCGTGTAATGAATATGATGAATTAGCTAAACTATTAGTTTTACTTCGTACTAATATTAGAAAATCAGACTGTATTGGTATATTATTAGATGAAGAAAATTATAGCAAAGAAGTACAAGGATTATGTAATCAATTTGTAATTCCAGGCAACGATTCGTTTAGATTAATATATAGTAATTTAAATAAAGATTTTGCAACATTTAAAAATTTAGGATACCATTTATTTGAAGATTGTGATTGGATTTTTAATATTGACGCAGACGAACTGCCATCTTCTATATTATTACAAAATATACATCAAATTATTGAAGTAAATCCAGACACCGAATTAATAAATGTTCCTCGAATTAATACTGTAGAAGGATTAACTGAACAACATGTAAGTAAATGGGGATGGCAAGTTAACGAAGCCGGCTGGGTCAATTGGCCAGATTATCAAGGAAGAATATATAAAAGACATCATGATATTGAATGGAGCGGCAAAGTACATGAGCAAATTAAAGGAATAAAAAACTATTCACATTTGCCACCTAAAGAAGAATTTGCATTTCATCATCCTAAAACTATTGAAAAACAAGAAACGCAAAATAAATTATATGAAACAATCTAAAAAAATATGGTATGCTCCTAATAAATTGGAAGCGTATGGCGAAAAAGAAATTAAAGCTGTAGAACAATGTCTCAGAGATGGTTGGTTAGCTGGATTTGGACCTAGATCTATTGAATTTGAAGAAAAGATTGCAAAAGAGTTTGGAAAAAAGTATGGAGTATTTGTAAACTCTGGCTCATCTGCTTGTTTATTAGCACTAGCTGCATTAGATCTTAAAAAAGGAAGTAAAGTTATTACACCAGCTTTAACATTTTCAACAACGTTAGCTCCTATAATACAATTAGGATATATTCCTATATTTATAGATTCAAATCTTAAGTCATATGTTCCAAATGTACAAGATATTATAGACGCAATAACTGATGATGTTAAAGCCATAATGGTTCCTAATCTTATAGGAAACAAACCTGATTGGAAACTTCTTAAGGAAGAATTAAAAAGAATTGGACGAGAAGACATTTACATAATTGAAGATTCAGCTGACACAGTTACTAAAACATTAGATTCAGATGTTTCTACTACTAGTTTTTATGCTAGTCATGTTATAACTGCCGGCGGAATGGGTGGAATGGTAATGTTTAATGACGAAAAATATGTAAAAAAAGCTTTGCAGTATAGAGATTGGGGTAGGATTGGCGACAATAATGAAAATATAGATGAACGATTTTCACATGAAGTTGATGGATTACCATATGATTACAAATTTTTATATGGAGTATTAGGTTATAACATGAAATGTAGTGAAATGAGTGCAGCATTTGGTTTAGTACAATTAGATAGATTTCAAACATTTAAACAAAAACGAAGAGATAATATTGAAAGATATTTAGATAATTTAAAAGACGTTAACGAATTAATACTTCCAGACGATAGTATAGAACCAAATTGGTTAGCAATTCCACTACAAACAGATAAAAGATTAGAATTATTAACTTTTTTAGAAAATAATAATATTCAAACTAGAGTAACATTTGCAGGTAATGTAACAAGACATCCTATATATAGAGAGTATTTACAAGACTTTACTAATGCTGATCTGGTTATGAAAAATGGATTTTTATTAGGAGCACATCATGGTATGGGATTACAAGATGTAGATTATGTTTGTGATAAAATAAAAGAATTTTTTAATAAATGAAAACTGTATTTTTAACAGAAATGGGCTTTAAAGGGTCTATTGATATCAGTCATCCAAATATGCGAACAGAATTTGCATGGATGAACGCACTGGATGCAACTCATTATCCAATATCTAAATATAGCGAAGTAAAAGACCAAGATCATGTATTTGTAATATTTCCTAAAGGACAATTAAATTTAAATGCAGTAGCTGCAAAATTAACAAATATTCCAAATCCACATTCTGAACTATTAAATAGTAATTGGCTATCTGTATTAAAAGAAAATAATAAAAAAGTATATTACGTTCAAGAAGGTCCTACATGGATGTTTACAGAATTAGAAATTCAAGACCAATTTAATTTTTATAATATGTTAGCATCAGTAGATGCTATATATGCACATAATGAGTATGATCAAAAATTTTATAAAGGCTTAGTTCCTACTCAAATAATTCGAACTATACCAACATTAATGATTGAAGAACGTATAAAAGACATAGTTCCTGTTAGACAAGACAAAGTATTAATTGGAGGTAATTTTGCTAGATGGTATAATGGATTTCAAAGCTATTTAATTGCATCAGAATTCAATATGCCAATATGGACTCAAGAATCTCATGCAAAGCGCGAACATGAAGATCAAGTTCCAAATTTAATGCATTTACCTAGAGTTAGTTGGTTAGACTGGATGAGTGAAGTATCTTCATTTAAATATGCAGTACATTTAATGCCTACTATTGCCGCAGGAACTTTTAGCTTAAATTGTGCATATTTTGGAGTTCCTTGTATTGGAAATGAAAAAGTAGATACACAAAAATTATGTCATCCTGATTTATGTGTAGATATAGATGATATAGAGTCAGCAAGGAAATTAGCAATTAAGTTACGGGATAATATTGAATTTTATAACGAATGTAGTAAAAAGAGTAAAGAATTGTATAGAATTCATTACGATATAGATATATGGAAAAGAAAAATAAATTTAAAATAGTTATACCATCTTATAACAACAAAAAATGGATAGAAACTAATATTGCAAGTATTGTTAATCAAACATATACTAATTATGACGTATTATATATAAATGATGCATCTACAGATGATACTGCAACTATTGTACAAGATATAATAGATACTCATAAATTAAATAATTGGACATTATTAAATTGGACAGAAAACAAACAGCGTGGATTCAATGTAAATCCTAATGAAGATCATATTATAAATTTTATGGATCATAAAGATGATATTCTAATGTTTGTGGATGGGGACGATTGGTTAATTAATGATGATGTACTAGAAAAATTAAATGAATATTATAACAAACATGATCCTTGGATGACATATGGCGGAATGTATTCACATCCGTCTGGAAAATTAGCATTTCCACAAAATACTCCATATTCTGATGAAGTACACTCAAAAAAGCTATATAGACAAGATACATGGAGAGCCAGCCATTTAAGAAGTTTTAGATGGTTCTTATATAATAAAATAAAAAAAGAAGATCTTATTTGGAGTAAATCTGGAGAATATTATTATAATGCAGAAGATTTAGCTGTTTCATTTTTTTGTATGGAAATGTGTCCTAAATATAAAATTGGAGTATTAGATTTTCCAACTTATGCATATAATGAAGATCCTGAAATTGTAGCTCGTGGATTAAATCGACAAAATAAAGATATAGACGATCCAGAAGGTCAAGAAGTAGAAATAAGATCAAAAACTCCATATGATTATTTAGAATCACCTCAATATAACATAGTTCCAGTATTAGGTGGAGGATTAGGCAATATGATGTTTCAATTAGCATCAGCAAAAGGTATTGCTACAAATACAAATCATAATCTTGTATGCGACTTTACTCATACTGGAACATTGCATACACACCCTAATATGTATGAAGATAATATATTAGGAAGAATAAAGCCTGTTTCAATTGAATCATTAGACACTTATGCTAATTCTAATATGGATACTTTTAGATATAGCAATATAGAATTACCAAATACCAACGTTAAACTAAGTGGATATTTTCAATCGTATAAATATTTTTATCATATTAAAAATGATATTATTAACATGTTTGCTCCTAAGCCACAACATATTCAATATATACAAGAAAAATATAATACTGGTAAAGGCGTTGTTTCATTACACGTACGAAGAGGAAATTATACAAACTTAAGTGAATATCATCATAATTTAAGTTTAAATTATTATTTTAATGCAATAGACTATTTTCCAGGAAAAACATTTTTAATATGTAGTGATGATATTGAATGGTGTAAAGAAAATTTTAAAGGAGATCAATTTCAGTTTATAGAGAATGAACAAGATTATATTGACTTATATGCTATGTCTTTATGTGAACATCATATTATAGCAAATTCTACATTTAGCTGGTGGTCAGCTTATTTAAATACAAATCCAGATAAAACCGTAATATATCCAGATAAATGGTTTGGACCTAAAAATAATCATTATAAAACTATAGATATATTTCCAGATGAATGGGTTTGTTTAACAGATGATTTACCTACTACCGAAATAAATCTAATTGATGAAGCATTTAAACATCTAGAAACTCCAGCTGGCAGATATTCGCAAGTTCATAGAAAAATACCAAAACACATTAAATATGTAAGAGATAAACAAACATATGATGGTATAACATTGGTCACTGACAGTATGGTAAATACTTCAGTTGCAAAATCAGTTGATAGCAAGCACAAAATTGCATGGTTACTTGAATGTAGAGAAATAAATCCTATATCATATAATACATTTAATGAGTGGAAAGATGAATATGATTTTGTATTAACACATGATTCTGAATTACTAAAAAAATATCCAGATAATACTAAACTTTGTAATTTTGGAGGAACATGGATAAAAAGCAATAATTACGGATTATATGATAAAACTAGATTTATGTCTATGATATATTCGCATAAAACTACAACAGAAGGACATAAGCTTAGACATCAAATTGCCAGCATGCTAAAATCTGGAGTAGACTTATTAGGAAATGGAACTTCAAATCCCTTAATGGCTAAAGAAGATGGATTAGTAGATTATCAATATTCTATAATTATAGAAAATATTAGATTAGAAAATTATTTTACTGAAAAATTAATTGATTGCTTAATGGTTGGTACTATTCCAATATATTGGGGATGTCCAAATATATCAGATTATTTTGACACTGATAGTATATTAACATTTTCAAATTTAGATGAGTTACAAGAAATACTTTCATCATTAGATAATAAAACATATATTGATAAATTTAACTCTATACAACGTAATCTAGAAACAGCTAATAAATATTGTATAACAGAAGATTTAATGTATAAAAATATATTACAACATTTAGATAATAAATGGTATGGTAAAACTAAAAATAATATAATTAACATTCCATTAGATAAAATGCCTCCACAATGGCAATCGTCAGCGCCGCCGCCTGCAGATCAATTATCAAATTCATTTAATGATTATATTTTAGACACTAAACTAAAAAATATAATAGAAAATAAACGAATTGCATATGTATGTCCGTCTCCGCATCTTAAAGGTAAAGGATTAGGGAAACTTATTGACTCATACGATTTAGTAGTAAGAATAAATCAATCATATGAAATGCCTAAAAGTGATTGGGCCGATTATGGAAGTAAAACTGATATAGTTATAAATTGTTTTAATGAGCATAAAAGAACAGCAATATCAGAAAATACAACTTTTACAAATTCATTAAAACATATTATAGGAGCAATGGTATCAGGACATGAAACACCTATAATAAAAGAATTTATGAGTAAGCTAACAGTTGATTGGCACAATATTAGTGACGATTATATACTTAAATGTTTTAATGAAATAGGAACAACAGCAAATACAGGTTTAATGGGTATTATAGCATTATTAAATTATAATATAAAAGAATTATTTGTAACTGGTATGACTTTTTATAACATGAATACGTTTGGAGAAATTTATAACGATACATATCAAGAAGCTGCAGAAGAAGCTGGTAACTTTAAACTTAATAAAGATAAAATACCAAATTTTAATGATTTAAGAATGGATATACATCATCAGCAACCACAAATTGATTATTTTAAAAAGATAGTAAAAAAATATTATAACAACTCATTAGTACTAGATGATTATTTAGTAGAAAATTTTGTAAAATGAAAAAAATTATTGCAATGATTCCTGTTAGATTGGGAAGTAAAAGAGTACCTAATAAAAATTTAAGATTACTAGGTAATAAACCATTAGTAGCTCATATCATAGAAGCAGCTAAAGAAGCCAATGTATTTGATGAAATTGTTATAAACTCAGAATCAGATATATTCAAAGAAATAGCAGATGAATATGGGGTAAAATTTTATAAAAGACCAAAACACCTTTCCAGAGATGAAGCTACAAATGATGACTTTACATTAGACTTCATGCATAATATTAATGGAGATATGTTAATTCAATTATTAGCAACATCCCCATTTATAACTAGTACACAAATAAAAGAATTTGTAAATAAGTCATTAAGATATGATACATTAATATCTACTAGCAAAGTAAAAATTGAATCTATATATAAAGATCAACCTATTAATTTTAATCAAAAGAAACAATCACCTCCAAGTCAGTTATTAGAACCAGTATATGCGTATGCATGCTCTTTAATGGCCTGGCAGTATGATAACTATATGATGAATATGGATGAATATGGATGTGGATACCATGGCGGAGAAGGTAAAATAGGATTTTTTGAATTAACTGGATATGCAACTGTTGATATAGACGAAGAAGATGATTTTTTATTAGCAGAATCAATATTAGCAGCTAAACCAAAAGATCCACAATATTATAAGCCAGGTAAAGTATTTGACCACAATGTAGAACGAGTATTAGCTCAAGATGGAGTCATTAATAACAACTTATATAATTTTAATAAAGAAATAACTAAAGTTCAAGATATTATAGATTCAAATCCTAATAATGAATCATGGTCACACACAGTAATAAATTCTAAATCAACTAGATCAACATTAATAGGCCAAATGCCAGGCGAAGGAAATAGGTTACATTATCATAATGATTGGGATGAATGGTGGTATATTATTAAAGGAGAATGGGATTGGTTTGTTGATGGCAAAACAATGAGTGTAAAAGAAGGAGATATAGTTTTTATTGAAAGAAATAAACGACATAAAATAACAGCAGCAGGAACTAAACAAGCAATACGTTTAGCAGTAAGCAGAGATGATATAGACCATATATATGAATAGAACTAGTGTATTTAATATAAAAATAGATTTTGATAAGAGTTTAGGAAGTTATGTATTTGACAAAAATACAAATAAATATTATCTAGACTTTATGGGAATGTACTCATCATTGCCTATAGGCTATAATCACCCAGTATTTAATAGTAAAGAATTTAAAGAAGAAATATATCGTGTTTCTAAACTTAAAATGGTAAACTGTGAAATGTTAAGTGATGAATTTGATGAATTCTACAAAACGTTTAAAAAGTTTACATCAATGGGTAAATATGAAAATTATCATTTTACATGTACTGGTGCATTAGCCAATGAAGCTGCGATTAAAACAGCAATGTGGTATAAAGGCCCAAGACCAGATGGATATGTATTATCTATAAAAAACAGTTTTCATGGCATTAATTCAGTTGGCAATATTATTACTTCTAGATTTCCAGGAGTTAAATTAAGACAAGGAGATATACCTGGAGAATATAATTGGCCAGTAGCTAATACAATTAAAGATGCTATTAGTCATGTTCAATCAAATCCATATAATTTGCAAGGAGTTATCGTAGAACCAATACAAGCAACATATGGAGATAATTATTTAAATAAAAAAGAATTACAATCATTATCAAAAATTTGTAAACAATTTGATATTCCACTAATATTTGATGAAGTTCAGACTGGATTTTTATCTTCCGGAACAATTTGGTATTCAAAACAATTAAAAATAGAACCAGATATCATTGTATATGGAAAGAAATCGCAAGTATCTGGAATAATGGTTAAAAAGTCACACTCTAAAGTATTTGAAAATCAAAAAAGATTATCAGTAACATATGATGGTGATTTAGTTGACATGATTAGATGTAAATATATTATTAATACTATTGATAATGATCAATTAAAAAAGAATGTTAATAAACAAGGTAAACTACTATTTAAAGAATTAAATAAATTATCTAATATACATAATGTTCGACAAACCGGACTATTAATTGCGTTCGATTTTAAGTCAACTAAACTACGTGATGATTTTTGTTCTAAATTATTTTCAAATAAAATGATATGTAATCCCACCGGAACTCATAGTGTTCGTATGAGACCAAATTTAGCTGTTAATTCTGAAGAAATTAATATGGCTATTGACATAATAAAACTTAGTTTAAATTAGGATTTTTCCTAAATAATTATTATATTAAAAATAAAAAGGAATAAATATGAAAAAATCAATAATTCTAGGATGTATGTTTTTAGTAGCTGCTTCATTTTCTGCACAAGAAAAAGGACAGAAAGACATCAAACCTATCAAAAATACCAAAGCAGAAATAGTTAATCCTATCAAACCAGAAGTATTAAAAAAAGAATACCCAGTTTATAGAGTAACTCCGGTTGCAGAAACAAATTTTGAAACTTCTAGATCTAGGGCATCAAAATCAGCTATTAGAAATTCTAAAGGTAAAAGTTCTAATCAAAATAAAATAGAACCAACATCAAAACCTGAGATAAATAAGCCTTCTAAAAATTCAACAAGAGCATCTAAAGCAGCTATTGAAGCTTCTAAAGGTAATAGTTCTAATGAAAGTAAAGTAGAGCCTATTATTAAAAAAGGTAGAAAATCTAAAGCTAATAGAGTAAATACTACTAGACCAGAAAAGTCAACCAAAAAAAACTAAAGTAAAAACAATAGAAAGGAATACATGAGTAATATAGATTTTGAAAATTTAGAAGAAAAGTTTGAAAAAACGTTAGCTACAAAACAGTGGAAACAATTTGAAAAAGATTTTGCTGCTAGCAGCGATATATATTTAGTTGCTAACGGCGGCTTATGGGGAGTTGCAAACCATGCAGCGGATGATTGTACAAGATTGTTTGCAAAAGCTGGGATTGTAAAAAATGTTAAGACATTAGATAGCCAATGCTTAATAACAAGTATAGCAAATGATTATGGATATAACAATTTATTCATAAGTTGGTTAGAATTACAAAAGAAAACAGGTGCAATGAAAAAAGATGCAATGATTGTTGCTTTATCATGCTCCGGCGGATCTAAAAATGTAGTTTCATGTTGTCATTGGGCAAAGAAAAATGGATTTAAAACTGCTATGATAGCTGGACAAGATAGACAATTATTAGAACCAGATGTTAATAATGTAGTATTAGATTGTAACTATTTTCATACGGTAGAAGTATTATCATTAATTTTATTTTATGATTTAATACATGCATGCGGCGCAGAATGTCCTTCAATTAAAGCTGAAGTTATAAGAAAAGGAACAGCTTTGCCATTATCTAGAAATCCTTTAAAGTAATGTTTGACTTTTCAAATAAAACCATTTTAGTAACAGGCGGTACTGGTGGGATAGGAAGTGCAGTAGCTGCACTATTCGATCAATTTAAAGGCAATGTTATAGTTACTAATTCTAAACTTGCTGACTTTAAATCTAATGAGAGTATTATAAGACTACTAGAAGAATTACCTGATATTGACATTTGGGTAAATTGTGCTGGCATTAATACTATTGATGAACTCCATGATATTAAAGATGAAGATTTTGATGATATTATGCAGGTAAATGTTAAAGCACCATTTTTAATTTCAAAGCATGTATCTAAGCATATGAAAAAACAAAAAAGTGGAAAGATAGTTAACATTGCATCCATTTGGGGAGATAAAACAATATCAAAAAGATTGTCATATACAACATCGAAGTCTGCATTAATAGGAATGACAAAAACATTAGCTGTTGAATTAGCAAAATATAATATACAAGTTAATACAGTGTCACCTGGATTTACTAATACTAAATTAACAAATGGTATATTATCAAAAAAACAAATAAAAGAATTAGTTTCAAATGTACCGATGGGTAGGATGGCAGACCCATCTGAAATTGCTAGAATTGTAATGTTTCTATGTAGTAATCAAAATACATATATTACCGGACAAAATATCATAGTAGACGGAGGTTTCTCTATTACATGAAAATAAAGTCATCAATACGTAACTACACAGTAGAATTTAATAATAACTTTATTAAATCTATCGGTCAAATATATAATGATGGTGACATTATCATATTTGATAATATGTTATATACTTCAGAGTTAGAGAAATATACATGTATAGAATTAAATAATGTAACAGAACAAACAAAAGACTTTAATAATATATCTGCTATAATAAATTCTATTATTGGAAAATTTAATAAAAAAAATAAACTAATTGCAGTAGGCGGAGGTATTACACAAGATGTTGTAGGATTTATTTCTTCAATATTATTTCGAGGAGTTGAATGGGTATTTTATCCTACTACATTATTAGCTCAAGGCGATAGCTGTATTGGCGGCAAAACTTCAATTAATTTTAATACATATAAAAATCAATTAGGTAATTTTTATCCTCCATATAAAGTTATTGTGTGTAATGAATTTCTAGATACTCTTACAGAAATAGATATTAAATCTGGATTAGGTGAAATGTTACACTTCTTTTTAGTATCAAGTAAAGCTGATTATGAATTTTTTCTAAAAAATCAACATGACTTTAAAAAATTAACTACAAGATGTTTAGACATTAAACGAACATATGTAGAAATAGATGAATTTGATAAAAAAGAACGATTAATATTAAATTATGGTCATACTTTTGGACATGCTATTGAATCAGTTACAAATAACGAAATTGCACACGGTATAGCAGTTTCAGTTGGAATGGATGTATCTAATTTTATTTCATATAGAAAAGGATATATAACATTTGAATTATTTAAAAGAATACAAAAAACGTTGAGTAGTATATATCATAATATTAAGTTGCCTAATATAGAACAATTAATTATTGCTTTACAAAAAGATAAAAAGAATATTAGTAATAAATTAAATTGTGTGTTAACAAAAGCTCCTGGTAATATGTTTTTAGAAGAAGTTGAATATAGTGAAATAGAATTATATCTTACGGAGTATAATGCTACAAGATAAGTCAAAATCAATATTAATAACAGGCGGAAGTAGTATGGTTGCAACTCATATGAAAGAAATACTTCCTAGCGGATTTAATGTTATGTATATCGATAGTAGTTATTGTGACTTAACTGATCCTAAAGCAGTAAAATGGTTAATTTCTTCAATTATGCCTGATCATGTAATACATTTAGCTGCTAAAGTAGGCGGCATACAAGATAATATAAAATATCCAGCTGAATACTTTAATGAAAATATTTTAATGAATACTATATTAATAAAGGTATGTCAAGAATATAATATAAAAAGATTTACCGGAATATTAAGTACATGTATTTATCCAGACGTAGTAGATACATATCCAATGACAGAATTAGATATACATAAAGGTCCACCAGCTCCAACTAATTTTAGTTATGGATACTCAAAAAGAGCTATGGCTGTACAAATTGACTCTCATAATAAACAATACGGTACAAAATATAATTATTTAATTCCATGTAACTTATTTGGAGAACATGATAATTTTAATCATACTACTAAAATGCATTTTATTACTGCATTACTTAAAAAGATAAAAGATTCAGATAAAGAATTACGTTTATTAGGTACTGGCAAACCGTTAAGGCAATTTATGTATGCAGGTGATTTAGCAAAAATATTAATTAAAGTAATTGATAAAGACATTACAGACAGTTTTAATATAGCACCAGACTGGAATTATAGTATAAATGAAATGGCTGAAAAAACTTTGGATATATTAAAAAAAGATCTTAATATTATATATAGCAAACCAGAATTAGATGGCCAATATAGAAAAGATGTATCTAATAATAAAATGAAATCTATATTACCAAATTTTAAATTTACTAGTTTTAAAGACGGAATACTAAAATCATATGACAAAATTAGTTAGTGACACAATAAATAGAGATGATATAAATGCTCTAATAGAATGGCTACAACAAGATCCAATCCCTAGGCTAACAAAAGGGGATCTGACTTCTAAACTCGAAAAGAAGTGGGCTAAAAAGATAGGAACAAAATATTCAGTATATGTTAATTCTGGTTCATCTGCTATATTATTAGCATTAGCAGCACTAAATGAATCAGATAGATTAAAAAATAATAAAATAGTTGTTCCTGCATTGAGTTGGGCAACTGATGTAAGTTCTCCCATGTTATTAGGTTTAGATCCTATAATGTGCGATTGTAACTTAGAAGATCTATCTTGTGATCTAAAAGAATTAGAATCTATTTTTAAACAAAACAATCCAGCTGCATTAATTTTAGTGTCTCCATTAGGATTAGTCCCTAGAATGCAAGAAGTTATAGAGTTATGTAAAAAATATGATGTTAAATTATTAGAAGATGTATGTGAAAGTATGGGATCTAAATATAATAATAAATACTTAGGTTCGTTTGGGTTTGCATCTTTCTTTTCTATGTATTTTGGACATCATCTATCAACTATAGAAGGCGGCTTTATAAATACTAATGATGAAGATTTTTATCATATGTTATTAATGATGAGAAGTCACGGCTGGGATAGAGATTTACCAAAGTGGAAACAAGACGAATTGCGTAAAGAAAATGATTGTAGTAATTTTGATGCATTATATAATTTTTATGTACCTGGATTTAATTTACGAGCTACTGATTTGCAAGCATTTATTGGTCTTCGTGCAATTGATAAATTAGATAATTATGTTGTTAAAAGAACAAATAATTTTAATACATATAATTCATGGATTACAAATAATAAATTAAATTTAGATAATCATACTTATAATACTATATCAAACTTTGCTATGCCAATTATGCATACACACCGAGATAATATAGTAAAAGACTTAATATCAGCTGATATTGAAGTAAGACCTTTAATAGCAGGTAATATGGCATCCAAACCAATGTGGAAAGACAAATATACAATTCCAAAATTACCAAATGCTGAATTAATAGAAAAATATGGATTTTATGTACCAAATCATCAAGATTTAACATCACAAGAATTATCACAAATAACAGATATAATTAATAGTTATGAATAAACGAGCATTAATAACTGGAATAAATGGACAAGATGGTTCATATCTAGCAGAATTTTTATTAGGAAAAGGATATGAAGTTTGGGGAATATTAAAACGTAATTCAGTTGCAGAAAATCAAACAGCTAGAATTCCAGACAATATATTTAAACAACTTAAATTAGAATATGCTGATATGACTGATATGGCATCACTAATTAAAGTATTACAAAAAGCTCAGCCTGATGAAATATATAATTTAGCAGCACAGAGTCATGTAAGAATAAGTTTTGATCAACCTATCTATACAGCTAATGCAACAGGTATGGGTACATTGAATTTATTAGAAGCTGTAAGACTAACTTGTAAAAATACAAGAATTTATCAAGCCGGCAGTTCAGAAATGTTTGGTAATAATATAGACTCAGACGGATATCAAAGAGAAACAACTCCAATGGCACCAGTTTCGCCATATGGATGTGCTAAAGTATTTTCACATAATATATGTACCAATTATAGAAATGCATATAATATGTTTATTAGTAATGGTATTCTATTTAATCATGAATCTCCTAGAAGAGGAACAAATTTTGTTACTAATAAAGTAGTTAAAGAAGCAGTTAAGATTAAATGTGGGTTATCAACTAAACTAACATTAGGTAATTTAGATGCTAGTAGAGATTGGGGTCATGCCAAAGATTATGTAAAATGTATGTGGTTAATGCTGCAGCATGATACGCCAGATGACTTTGTTTGTGCAACTGGTATATCTCATACGGTACAAGACTTAGTAGAATATGTTTTTGGTAAATTAGATTTAGATTATACACAATATATTAAGTTAGACGAAAAATTTTATAGAGCTGAAGAATTAAAATTTCTTAAAGGCGATTGTTCTAAAGCTAAAAAAATATTAGGTTGGAATCATGAATATACATTTGAAACCATGTTAGACGAAATGATACAATATTGGGAAAACTTACCAGTAAAAAATATATTTTAGGAAATAATAATGAAAAAAATAGTATATGTAACAGGGTGTTTAGGATTTATAGGATCATATGTAACAAGATTATGTCTTAAACGTGGATGGTATGTTAAAGGCATTGATAAAATGACGTATGCTGCTAATACAGATTTATTAGATGAATTTAATAAATACAATAATTTTTCATTTGTAAAATGCGATATTAATGATTTAGAATTTTTATATGAATGTGATTACATTATTAATACCGCAGCTGAAACTCATGTAGGCAATAGCATAGTGGATAATAATGATTTTATACACTCTAATATAAATGGTGTACATAATATATTAGAACTTATAAGAAATTATAGAGCAGAAGGAAAATCTATACCAACACTAATTCATTTCAGTACCGATGAAGTATATGGGGATATTGATACTGGTATGCATAACGAAGAACATTTATTAAAACCTAGTAATCCATATTCAGCAACTAAAGCTGCAGCTGATCAATTAATTTTGGCATGGGCAAGAACATATAATTTACCATATGTAATTGTTAGACCAACTAATAATTACGGTGTTGGACAATATGTTGAAAAGTTAATTCCAAAAGCAATAAAGTATTTAGAATTAGGTAGAAAAATACCACTACATAATAATGGAAGTCCAGTACGTACTTGGTTACATGCAGATGATACTGCTAAAGCAATACTAACTATTATTGATAATAATAAATCAAATGAAATATATAATATTTCTGGCGGATTTGAACAAACAAATTTGGAAACTATTAAAAAAATACTTAAATTATATAAAATATCTGATATATACGACTACGTAGATTTAAGTTACAGTCGACCAGGCCAAGACATTAGATATTCATTAGATGATTCAAAACTAAAATTATTAGGATGGAAACCTAAATTAAAATTTGATATTGAATTATATGATATAATAAAATATTATAAAGATAAATTTATATGGTAATAAAAAGAAAGTAATATGGCATTTTTTAGAATAACACATAATAAATTCGAAGAAAATTTTAATTTTGACGAATTTGATACAATGCATCCAGACGAATGGAAAAATGATAATAGGATTAAAGAAAGTGGATGGGAATCAAGATATGAATATGAAGCTTCATTAATAAATAATTTAATTACAGAAAATCCTAATATAAAAAATGTATTAGAGATTGGTTCAGGTCCTGGTATATTATCACAAAAAATACAAGATACTCATACTGATTTAAATTATCATTTAATTGATAAAAAATATGCTAAACAATATTTTGAAGAGCATAATTTTAAAGGTACTTTTTTTGAAAAGGATTTATCTAATAGTTTTGATACAACTGGATTATTGGACAAATATGATTTAGTTATTACAAATGATTTTTTAGAACATGTATTAAATCCTTCTATAATTGTACAAACTATATATAAATTAACTAACAAAGATTCATTTTATTTTATAAGTAATCCAAATTGGAGAATGGCACATCAATGGGTATACAGAGGTCTATTTGATTTTGATAATTTTTTATACTTTTTATATACACATAAATTCAAATCAATTGGATTTTATGGATCTCCACTAAAAACACCAGATTATCCTAGAATAGATAGTGAAAGTCAATTACCAAATGAATCTCTAAGAGATTGGAATCATTATATTATATTTAAACAACGAGATTAGTATGAATAAATTAAAGACCCAAATATTAGAAATTGCTTATAAACATAAACTAAGCCATTTAGGAAGTTATTTTTCTTCTGTTGATATTATTGATAAAATATATAAAACAAAAAATAAAGAAGATGTATTTATACTTTCATCTGGACATGCTGCTGTAGCACTATATGTAGTATTAGAAAAATATGAAGGAGTAAATGCTGAAGAATTATTTATAAAACATGGAGGTCATCCACATAGAGATGAAGAAAATGGAATATACTGTTCTACTGGTAGTTTAGGAATGGGTATAACAGTTGCAGTTGGCAGAGCAATGGCAAATAAGAATAGAAAAGTATATGTTTTAATAAGTGATGGAGAATGTGCCGAAGGATCTATTTGGGAGTCGTTACGATATATACAAGAAGCAAATTTATCAAATATAGAAGTATATGTAAACATAAATGGATATGCGGCATATGATAAAATAGATAGTAAATACTTAACAGATAGATTAAAATCATTCTTGCCAAATATTAATATTGAATATACCACAGTAAATCAATTACCTTGTCTAAAAGGTTTAAATGCACATTATCATATTATGAGTGAACAAGATTATAAACAAGCAAAGGAATTATTATGAGAAAAGAGTTTGCAGAATTTTTATATAACGAAATGTCATCTAATGAAAAGATACATTTAATTACTGGCGATTTAGGATATGGACTATGGGATAAAATTAAATTAGACTATCCAGATCGATTTCATAATGTATTATCTGCAGAACAATTAATGATTGGAGCTGCAACTGGAATGGCAATGGAAGGCAAAATTCCTGTTGTATATTCAATTACTCCATTCCTATTATATAGGCCGTTTGAATTTTTAAGAAACTATCTACATCACGAAAATATACCCGTTAAACTAGTAGGCGGCGGAAGAGACAAAGATTATGGATATTTAGGATTTTCTCATTGGGCAGAAGAAGATTTAAAAGTTATTGATATATTAAATAATATAATAGCATATAAACCAAATAAATTATCCACAAAGACATTAGAAGATTTTTTATATAATAATAAACCTAGTTATTTAAATTTAAAAAGATGAATGTATTAATTACTGGTGGAAATGGGTTTATAGGTCGTAGTTTACGTTCGTCTAACCTAATATCTAAACATAATATGATATTTACGACTCGTAAAGATTTAAATGTATTAGATAAAGAATGTATAGAAAAATTTATCAAAGATAATAGTATTAATGTAATCATACATACTGCAATAAAAGGACATCCAGGGGATGATTCAAAATATACATTATCAGAAAATTTATCAGCTGATTTAAATATATTACAAATGAATAATTTAGTTGATCGAATAATAATATTTGGTTCAGGAGCTGAATATAATCGATCAACTAACATAGATCAAGTCACCGAGTCTGATCAGATTATTACTCCTACGGATTATTATAGTTTAGGTAAATATACTACTAGTAGAGCAGCTACTTTAATTGACAATGTATATAACCTACGTTTATTTGGATGTTTTGGCCCATTAGAAAATGACTCTAGATTTATAAAAAATAATATTAACAAAGTATTTAATCATTGTAGCATATCAATACAAAAAGATCGATATTTTGATTTTTTTTATATAGATGATTTAATAAAATTAATTGATTATTATATAGAGTCTGGTTCAGTATATAAAGAAATTAATTGTGTATATGATAAAAAATATAAATTATCTGATATAGCAAATATAATAAAAACAGAATTAAGAAAAAAAGACCCAATAATATTATTAAATGATAAAGATGTATTAGATACATCATATACAGCAACTGCTAATAATATTAAAAATTTAAAATCAACAAGTTCATATGAAATAAATTTTAAAGGACTTGTACAAGGCATAAAAGAAATGATAACAATAAAGGAAATAAATGAAAAAAATTAGTTTTTGTATTAATACAGCAAAGAATGAATTAAATCACGTAAAATTATTATTTAATTCACTACACCATAATTTAAAAGATACTACCCATGAAATAATAGTTTTCATTGATAGTGACAATCAAGGAACAACAGAGTGGTTACTTACTCAAAAAGAAGTATTTCCAAATCTTAAAATTTTAAAGAATACTCTTCCCATATGTTATGGGTATGCTCGTAATATTAATGAAATGTTTAAATTTGCATCGAATGACATTGTCTCATATTTACAATCAGATATGGTAATATGTAAAAACTATGATGTAGAAATATTAAAAAACTTAGAAAATAATATGATTTTATGTTCAACTAGAATTGAACCGCCATTACACGGAAATTCTGGAGAAAAGCATACGTATGATTTTGGGACTGATCCTACTAAATTTGATTTAAAAAAGTTTAACAAATATGCAGAATCAATTAAAGAAGATAAAATAACAGAATACTTCTTTGCTCCATTTACGTTATATAAAGACGTTTGGTTGTCTATAGGCGGACATAATACATTGTATAGAAGATCTAGAGAAGATAGTGATATATTAATTAGATTAGTTTTAAACAATGTAAAAATTAAACAAATATGGAATGCCGTAGTATATCATTTTACATGCACTTCAAGTAGAGGGCCAGAGTGGTTTAATCAAGAAAACAAAGAAGCCCAACAACGAGTAGAATTACAACAACAAGCAGATTATATTGAAATGCATCGTATAATTAGAAATTGGGGAAAGTTTCAGCATGATACCAATAAATTAAAATACTATAAAATTTCAGCATTCATAAGAAATATAAATAGTGAAGAGTCTTTACATACTTTTTTAAATATTGAATCTGCATTTAATAAGATTTATGTTGAAACACCAAAAATTATTGAATTATCCCAAACTGTATATGATAATATGCAAATACCAGCTAATAAGTTGCTTTCAATAAGTGATGCTGATTGGAAAAAATATGGATATATGTATAATCAAATACAATCAAAAGATCGAATATTTTCAATAGATGATGCCATATTAAAAGACGATGTAATTATAGAATTTGATATAAATGAATGCACTCCAGAACGCATAATGAATTTTATTTCAAAAATACAATATATTATAGAAGATACATCAGAAGTTGGTTCTTATGAACATGATATATTTAAAATTCGTATTAATAAATATATTGATAGATCATCCGAATTAATTAAAATATCAAATCCTGTTATAAAAGACGAGCATTTATATCAAATTTTATAACCTGTTTATGAGACAGTAACATATTTATTTAAAAAAGGTAAATATGTTACTAAAACAAGGATCTACAGGATCTGCAGTTAAAAAATTACAAGAATCTCTAGGATTATTTGCTGATGGAATATTTGGATCCGGAACAAAATCCGCTATAATTAAATTTCAGAAAAAAAATAAATTAGTTGCAGACGGAATCGTTGGATCGTCAACTTGGGAAGTTATCGGCATTGATACAGATCAAGAAGCTGCAGCAGAAGATTCAGAATATACTACAAAAGATGGCTTAGTTATAGATAGAGAATATCTAGATAAAGATCAATATGTAAGAGACTATGGTAAAATAGAACCACGTGGTTTTTTCATACATCATACTGCTGGTTGGGATAATCCTTATAAAACTATTGGAGGTTGGAATCGAGATACAAGAGGTAGAGTAGCTACACAATATTGTATTGGTGGAACCAATGTAAAAGGTAAAGCAGCTCCACACGACGGACAAGTAGTAGAGTGTTTTCCTAACAATTATTTAGGATGGCATTTAGGTAAAGTAGGTAAATTTGCAATATCTAAATTTTCTGGCGGAGTAGAATTAAACAATTTTGGATATCTTAAGAAAAAAGGTGATAAGTATTATACATATGTTAATACAGAAGTTAAAGCAGAATATGTTTGTGATTTAGGCTATAAATTTAGAGGCCATCAATATTGGCACGCTTATTCCGAAAAACAAATAGAAAGTTTAAGACTACTTATTCTACACTTAAAAGATATTTATCCATTAATGGATTTAGTAAATGGACTTCCAAAACTTTTAAAAGATGGAGTTCATCCAAAAGACGCATTTGAATTTAATGAAGATGCGTATAATGCAAAGCAATTTGGTTTGTGGACACATACAAATGTTAGAAAAGATAAATTTGATTGTTTCCCACAACCAGAACTAATAGAAATGTTAAAAAATATATAAAAATAAAAATAGGTTATTATTATGAATGAGTTACTCTTAAAATTGAAAAGTAAAATTATGGCGTTTAAGGACATGTTTAAAGATGACAATGATATTAATGAAAAGAATGTAGTAGGATTCGCATCATTTGCGGTAATGGTAATATTTGCAATTGCTGATATTATTACTGGATATATGGGAGAGCCACTGCATGTAAATGAATTCATATATAATTCATTCTTATGGATAACCCTAGGAAGCTTTGGTATCGCAGAAGCTGGTAAAATACTAGGAAAAACTAATGCGGACGAAGAAAATGAAAATATTTAAATATCTATTAATTGCATTAATTAGTTTTGTAACATTTAATGTAAATGCACAGAATATAATATTTGGATGCACTGACACAGCTGCAGCAAATTATGATTCAACAGCAACACAGCAACTAGAAGGAAATGTTGAATTTCCCGTTGGTTGTAATCAAACCGGCTGGTTCGGAAATTATGTAGGTATAAATTTAGCATTATATCAAAACAATCCATTAGAATTTGCAGTAGGTACAAAAGTAACTATAGCAGGATATAACTATTGGATTGATGCCATGAATGTACCTACTAATTGTAATGTAGGCGTGGCTTTAATATATGTAGCAAATACTCCAGGATTAGCAGACGGAAATTGGATGACACAGGGTGGAGTTATTCTAGGCGCTGGAGCTATACCAGGGGATCAATGGAATATAACAGAATGTTTTTACAATCCAGGATGTATGGATCCGGATTATATAGAATATGATTCAAGTGCCAATTGGGATGATGGTAGTTGCCAAACATTAATTTTAAAAGGCTGTACAGATTCAACTTCATTGAATTATAATCCATGGGCTAATACAGATGATAGTAGTTGTATATCAAATTTTAGTTGTGGTTTTCATAAGGTTGGAATATCTGTAACTTTAAAGTTAGATAATTGGCCAAGTGAAACTAGTTGGTTACTATTACGCACAACAGGAAACGTCACAGATACAGCTTATTATGCACCTAGAGGAACATATAATTATCAACAACAAGGACAAACTATAGTAACTAATTTTTGTGCTAATGCAGGGCCAAATCATTATTTACAATTCGTATTACAAGATTCATATGGTGATGGTATACGAGGTTCACAACCGCCTACTAATAGTGGATATTGTTTAGTAGAGAATATAGATTGCCCTGATACTCTTTTTTATATGTCCGAAGCAAATGCTGATTTTGGTTATGTAATTACAAGTGATGGTAATTATTGGAGTCAACGATCATCGTATTGTGGCCCTACTCCTATTTTTGGCTGTACAGATCCAACATATCAAGAATATAATCCATTAGCTACTATAGATGATACTTCATGCACCAATCTTCATATATATGGATGTATGGATACAAATTCTATTAATTATTATTCTAGTTATACAGCTTGGAATAATATAGAAACGTGTGAATATAGAGTTATATTAGAAGATGATGGTGGTGATGGATGGGGAGAAAGTTTTATAGGTATTAAACAAGGATCTCAATTATGGGACTTTACATTAGAACCAGGAACATATGTAGATACTTTTTATGTTAACTTTATAGTAAAAGATACGTTAGGTTTACAAGACCCAGTTGAAATGTATTATTTTGAAATAGGAGACGATCAACAATCGACTCAACAAATAGATATTCAAACAATACAAAATTCAGTTAAAATAGAAAATAATTACGGAATTTTAATACAAGAAGGAAATTTCCCATGGGCTAATGGAAATAAATTAAAAACATATAAAACAACTGCCGATATATATTCTGGAACACCATTTTGCGGATATGTATGTACTCCTAAAGTATATGGTTGTATGGATTTAACTTCATTAAATTATAATCCTAATGCAAATACTGATGATGGTAGTTGTATTCCTATCATTTATGGGTGTATGAATCCTTTAGCATTTAATTATGATTCGACTGCTACAATTAGTGATAATAATTGTATAGCTATAGTATATGGATGTACAGATCCTATATCATTTAATTATGACCCAAATGCAAATATAGATAACGGAACTTGTATTTATTTAGGATGTACAGATAATATAGCTTGTAATTATGATTCAACGGCTAATGTAGATAACGGCGGTTGTGTGTATCCAGTTCAATATTATAATTGTAATTATATTTGTCTAGACGACACAGATGGAGATGGTATTTGTGATTCATTAGAAATAGTCGGATGTACAAACCCACTTTCAATTAACTATAATTCCAATGCAACAGATAACGACGGATCATGTATACCGTATGTATATGGGTGTCTAGATCCCACATCATTTAATTATGATTCATTAGCTAACACAGCTGACGGTTCATGTATACCAGTAGTATTAGGATGTACGGATCCAACCTCTTTAAATTATGATCCTAATGCCAATACAAATAATGGTTCGTGTATAACACCTGTATATGGATGTACAGATCCTACTTCATTTAATTATAATGCTATAGCAAATGTAGATAATGGATCTTGTATTACTATAATATATGGTTGTACAGATTCTACAATGTTTAATTATAATATTTTAGCCAATACTGATAACGGAACTTGTATACCATATGTATATGGATGTACCGATTCCACTGCTTTAAATTACAATCTATTAGCTAACAAAGATGACAATTCATGTATTGCTAAAGTATTTGGATGTACTAATTTGACAGCATTTAATTATGATCCATTAGCAAACACAGATGATGGCACCTGTATTCCTATTATACCGGGTTGTATAGACCCTACCATGTTCAATTATAATTCAAATGCTAATACAAGTGATGGTAGTTGTATACCGTATGTATATGGCTGTACAGACCCTGTTTCATTTAACTATGATTCGACTGCAAACACCGATAACGGTTCATGTTTACCTATAGTTTTTGGATGTACCGATTCAACCGCTTTTAATTATGACCCATTATCTAATACTAACAATGGCTCTTGTATTCCAATTGTATATGGTTGCACTGATCCGTCTGCATTTAATTATAACCCAGCAGCAAATACAGAAGATTTTTCATGTATCACAGTTATATACGGTTGCACAGATTCACTATCTATAAATTATGATTCAACTGCAAATGTTGATAATGGATCATGCATTACAGGAATACCAGGATGTACAGATCCAAATGCATATAATTTTAATCCAAATGCAAATGTTCCTGATTCAGCATCGTGTTTATATGATGCCGGATGTATTACAGGTCCAGGTAATCCATATTGGTTAAATGATCAATGCTATGCCTGGGTAATTAGTATAGATCCATATTGTTGTTCTGTAGGATGGGATGCTAATTGTCAAAATACATATGATTACTGTGATCAAAATAGTACATGGACCGGCATAGAAGATTTAATTTATGATGGAGGAATAGCAATATATCCTAATCCAACTAAAGACGAAATTAATGTAGTAAGTTCTAGATTCAAAAATGTATTAGTTACATTATATAGTATATCCGGACAAGTTGTTATAAATGAAACTAATGATAAAGTTATTGATTTAAACAATTTGCAAGATGGTGTTTATTTTATGCATATATCTGTTGCAGAATTAACATATATTAGAAAGGTAATTAAACAATGACCAGAAACTTATTATTAATATTAACTTTAATACCATTATTATCATACAGCCAATATACACAAAAATTACACCATGGTAGACTTATTGGCAAGTCCAAAAGAGACAAAAGAGAACAGTGGAAACCATTTGAAGATTTTGATAAAAAATTTAAAAAAGCAATTAAATTTGCTACATTTTATGGAGCATTAAATGGAAATAATAGTATTGCAGATGCTGATGTATATTCAATAAACACTGGCCAACTACTTAATAGTACAATAGAAACGCCATTTGATTATTCAATTGTTCTTGGAGTAAGAAAGATAGCTAGATTTGGTTATGAAAATAGAGCAAATGTGTTTTACAATGGCACCGAACATACATATGCTGATGCTGCAACAATAGGAAAGATATCTGGATTTGAATTTTTAATAGAAGCAGATTATAAAAGAAGATTTGGAAAAACATATCTAGATCAAAATCATTTCTTGAGATATGTAGCAGATAGATGGATTGTTAAGACAGAATATGTGCAACAAGGATTTGCCGATATTAAGTACTTTGAAGCATCACAAAGATATAGACAGAAAGTTAATAAAAAGTTATCATGGAATATAGGTATGGTACAACGAATATCAGAACCGTACGGATATAATCCATTAGAAGAATTTATATTACCAAATGGAAGTTTACATTATACTGCATTAGCATTACAAGAAGGATATAATGTAGAATTTTTACCAGGCGGTCAAATAAATTATTTAAATCCAGCTGGTAACTTAGTAGCAGATAATAACATTATTTGGGAAGAGGTAGTAATACCAGAAATGCTAGCTAATTATGTTGACAGAAAAAAAGACGAAATACCACAACAATGGAATTATTCATTTGTAGTTGGATATGATTTTTATCATTATACCAAAACCTTTTGGGTACATTCTTGGGCAAGTATAATGCCATTTCATTTAGAGACTGGCGAATATGCATATCACAAATTTATAGCTCCAAAGCAAACATGGATTGATATTGCCGCCGGATTTATATTAGGAAATAGGATAAATAAACACTTAGGTATATTTATAGAAGGTAAGTATAATAAGTATTGGAACAGAGAATGGCACGATTTTAGTGTTGGACTAAATTATATAATTTTTTAAGAAGATAACAAGATGGGAAAAGAATTAAATGAAGACACGGGATTTAAAGTAAGTCTTAAAACTTTAGGAGGTATAGGATTTGTAATGGTGACTGTAATAGGAATGTGGTTTTCATTACAAGCTGATATTGAAGAAGCAAAACAACTTCCAGAACCATTACCAGCAGATGTTACTAGAATGGAATTTGATATGAAAGATCAATTAATACGTCAAACTATTATGACTACACAAAAAGATGTAGAAGAGCTAAAAGAAGATATGGGTCATATCGAAGCAAAACTAGATAAACTTATCGAAAAAAGGAGATAATATGAGAAAATTTCTGATAATAATATTCTTATTTATATCATATAATATTATATCTCAAATAGAAGTTATTCAATTTAATGCAAATTGGAATGAAGCAAATGGAGTTAATTGGCTGGGTAAATTAACAGATACAAAAATTAGTGAAGTTTGTATAGTATCAAATAAAGCAGCTCAAGCAAAATATAAAATAGTAGTAGTACCAACGATTGTCGTTTTTAACAACGGAGAAGAAGTTAAACGGTATCAAGCAAACATCATGATGAAAATGGAAGCCAAATTGGAAGATATTCAAAATGTTGTTGATGAAACAGTAATGGAGTCATTCTAATGTATGAATATAAATGTAAAGTAAATAAGGTAATTGACGGAGATACAGTTGATGTTGATATTGATTTGGGATTTGGAATAGTTTTAACGGATGAAAGAGTTAGAATAATGGGTATTGATACTCCAGAGTCTAGAACAAGAGATAAAATAGAAAAATTATTTGGATTTGCATCTAAAAAAAGATTACAAGAATTATTATCTAAGAATTGTGTACTTAAAACAGAAATCAATAAAAAAGGTGAAGATATGAAAGGCAAATTTGGCCGAGTATTAGGAGACTTTGTATCAGTAGATGGAAGAATGATTACTGATATTCTTATTGAAGAAGGGTATGCAGTAGCATATCATGGACAATCTAAAAATGATATTCGTGATGCGCATATGACAAATCGAATCAAATTATTAAATGAAGGTATCATATCACAATCAGATATTGATAACATTGCTAAAAAATAACTAGGATAAATTCATATTTTTTATTATAATAGGTTATGAATTATCGATTGATTACTTTTTCAATATTACTATTTACTTTAGGACACATAATAGTCTGGATGCAATTAAATGGGCCTATATTATGGCCATCATTTAAAAAATACAAATTTTTATTAGCTTTATTAGGAGTACCAATAACATATATCTTTATGTCAGCTACTCAATATACTATTTCTGGGTTTCAAGGATTATTTTGGCCCGGTAGATTTGTTGCATTTGTATGTGGTATTACTGTATTTACTATATTTACATACTATTTTAAAGGAGAAGCTATAACGTTAAAAACTGCTGCATCCTTAATATTAGCATTTTCCATAATAATAATACAGTTGTTTTGGAAATAACCATATTTATATAAAAGAAAAGCACTGGAGTATTAAATGAACAATATATACAAACTTATTTCAAAAGAGTATAAAAAAATTCAAAAAGAAAATTATATTAAAAATATAGTATCAGAAGAACATCTAAAGCTAACAGAAGATGATGCAGGTATACGAAGTACTTTAGATTCATTAGATTACAAAGAAAAAGGTTCTGAAATTGATAATGGTGGAGATATAGAACCGCATGCAGCAAAATTATTTACAAAATTTTTTCAGTTTCTAAAAAAACAATTGCCAGAAGTCAAAATAAAAGTAACTGCCGGTAATGACAATTTTCACAAAGGATATAGATCTAGACACGTATATGGAGAAGCTTTAGATTTTACTGTTATTGACGGATCTAAAGAAAAAGTTAAAGATGTATTAAAACAATTCAAAAAGAAATATTCTGCCGACTTTAAATGGTTAGATGAATATACAAATCCAACCGAACATTCTACTGGTGGACATTATCATATGGCATACGTAGGAGCTAGTTCAGTATATAATAAAAAGAAATCATCTGGAGAATTGCCTGAGGTTATACCTGGAACTAATAAAGTAGTAAACACCGATGGATCTTCTGTAGAATTAAATACATGGACTGGTGACGATAACAATGGTACCAATTTAGCAGAATTAGATAATATATTAAAAGAATTTTCACAAAAAGCTAAAGGTAGAAGTAGTGCAATAATGGAAACTTTTACTGCCGGAGAAATGAAATCTCATAAATGGATTGTAACTGCTCCTATGAAGTTAGCACAACGTGACGATCTTAAGGGTGGCGAAAGCTTTGTAAGTGATGACAGCTTAATATTAGCACAAGCTCCAGAAACTATAACTTTTTATCCGACTGGTCAAGTATATCTATATAATCAAACATCTTTTGCAGGCGATGTTGATATTGAAAACAAAGATAATTGGATAAAAAGTGCAGCTAAGAGTATAATGGGTCCTATGAATACTGCAATGGCGTCATTAATAGCATTATATTTTGGAGGAAAAGATGCTGCCAAAGCAATGTTACCTAATTCTAATAAAGTTCTTAAAATAACAAATATACAAGGAGATTTATTAGGAACATTATATACTGATGCAGAAAATGGAATTGTGTTTGATATAGGAGAATCCCCTCAATATGCAATAGACGGCGAAGGCAATGTAAAAATGGGCCACGGAAAAGGATTAGACATATTACAAACCGTATTAGATTATGCGGGATTTATTCCAGTTATTGGTGACGTATTAGATATTATTAACGCAGTAATATATTATGTTAGAGGAAGATATTTTGAAGCTGCATTATCATTAATAGCAGTGATACCTATAGTAGGATCTGTAATTAAGTTTGGAGTAAAAGGTGCATTTAAAGCTGGCGCATCTGCAATTAAAGCCGGCGGTAAGACATTAAAAAATGTAGGGTTAGCAGGAATTAAAAAGATATTTGGAAAAGGCCCAGGCGGAGTAAAACAAGCTCAAAATTTATTAGAAGTATTAATAAAGAAAAAAATTATTGAACCAAATGATTTAATATATTTACAAAAATCTGGAACATTGGATATAATATTAAAAAAATTAACAAAGTCAAAAAAAGTATTTGCAAAATATGCTAAAAATGCACCTAAGTCTATTGATGAAGCTATAGAAGCATTTGAACAAATGGTAAAGAATCTTAAAGGCGGATTAAATAACAAAATATTTATAAAGAAATTTGGACCAAAATCAGTTGAAAAGTATGTAAAAGCTGCAGCACCATCTACTATATTAGGAAGAATAGGAGCTAGAATAGGAAGATTATTTACTCAACCTAGATTATTTAAAGCAACAAAAAATCTAGTTACTAGAATTCCAGCATCTCGTGCTAGATTAATTAACAAATGGATTAAAACTCAACTTGAAAAAGATCTATTAAAAGATCCATCTAAAATTACGGCATTATTAAAAACAATTTCTCCAAATGGATTGGCAAAATTAGGATTAAAAAAAGGAAAAATCCCAAATATTACAAAAATATCTAAAGATACATTAGATAATATATTAAAAGTTGCAAAAGAAGAAAGAAATATATTTCTTCAAGCAATGATGAATAATCCACGAATTTATTTTAGAGCACAGTTAAATCAAGGTGCTGGATCTATGTATAAAATGAAAAGTTTAAAGAAATTATTAACAACTGCATTTGGAAGAAAAAGTTTAGACATTATATATAATGAAGTAAATACCGTATTAAATAAAGAATTTGGTGTAGACACTGGGTTGGGTGGATATGGTAACGAAGCAGATTCAGTAGTTGCAGCTACTATCTTTCATTTTTTCGTAGATGCCGAAGCTCAAAAAGAACGTAAAGATAATTTATATAGCGGAGCTAGAAATTACATAGCTGATATGGTTGGTTTACTAGGATGGACCGGAATGGCAGATAATTTAAGACCTGACGAAAGAAAACAAATTCTTACTGCAGCATGGAATGATATTCCAGGTGACACAGATAAAGAAAAATTAGTATATATAAAAGGTCAAACTACTGATAAAAAACTCCTAAACCCAATTGTAAACTATGTAAAAAGCAAAAAAGGGAAGCCATGATTAATGAATATCAAACACAAAATGAATTGAATCCAAAATTATGGACTAATGAAGAATTTAATCCAAAACTTCGTTTACAATTATTAAAGATTGCAAAAGCTTTTTATAAATTTTTAGGCATTACTGCAAAAATTAAAGATGTTACACTAACTGGTAGTAACGCAAATTATAATTGGACTAAACATTCAGATATAGACTTACATTTGATTATTGATTATACAGAGGTCGATGAAAATGATACATTGGTTCGTGAATTAATGCAATCAAAGAAAAGTTTATGGAATAATACATATCCTATCGAGTTTAAAAATATGAATATAGAATTATATGCACAAAATGCTGTAGAGTCACATACATCTACAGGTGTATTTTCTTTATTAAATAATGGTTGGCTACAAAAGCCTGATCCAAAAATTGTATCTGTAGATGATAATGAAATTAATACAAAAGCAAAACCATATGAATTTGAAATAGATAATCTAGATCCATATGAAGATAATCTATTACATAAGATAAAAAATATAAAATCCAGATTAAAACATCTAAGACAAACTGGTTTAGAAACAGTTGGTGAGTATTCAATAGAAAATTTAGCATTTAAATCTTTACGTAATTCTGGACATTTAGAAAAACTAAGTGATCTAGAAAAAGATATAACGTTAACACAATTAACCCCTACCCTAGACGAACAATGGCCTTCTGGTCCATTTGGTCAAGAACATGACTATGCTAATTATGGAGGTCCATGGGGAACTGGTCATCATCATAAAACAGACTTCAAAAAAGGACCTGGTAAGACACCTACAAAAGGTATTGGTTCGGGTATGGATGCCGAAGAAGATAAAGATGCAGATGAAACTGGATATAAAATAGTTGATGAGGCAAAGAAGAAATCTAAAATAGATATGATATTGCCAAGAGGCGAGCAAAAAGTTTTAAAAGCAGAAGATAAAGAATATGATAGAGGGTTGCTAGTCAAATTATTAGACAATGGCGGATATGAAATGGCATATTGGTATGATAAACCAAATAAACCATATCCAGTTGAAATAATTGTTGATGGTAAGAGTATAACACCAGATGGTAAAGTAGTTGAAATGAAATTCCATCCCAAAGATTACTATGAAAATCAACCTAAGGGTAAAAAATGATATTATCAAAAAATACATTGTCTCCAATTGCTACATATACTAATCAAACATATGATATTGATGCTTTACTAAATACAGAAAGTGTTAACTTATTTGACCAAAACGGGTATCATTTAACTAAAGCAGAACAATCATATTTAGGTCCTAATGGTTATAATCCAATAGAGCGTAGACATGAAGACTGTTTAAGATACGATTGGTTAATTTGGGACAAACGTGATGGAGCTCATATTAATCACTCGGATCTATTTGAAAGAAAAGGATTCTCTGAAGCTGCTCTAGATCAATTACAAAAATATGCAAACCGAAATCCAATGTTATATAAATTAATCAAAATGAAACCTAAATGGGGAATTGATATATCAATAGATTACGTGTCTCCGGATGCTGTATTTGAAGTATTTCATTATGAATGGGATTCATTTGAATATAATGCCATAGAAGATAAAAAATCTGAAATTGAAGAATTTATGTTAAATAGAGATTGGGACGATATTGCTAAAACATTATGGAACAAAAAAGATGAATGGTATGATTTAGACTTTTTTGAACAAACCAAATGGCGAACTGATTATTTTAACTTATCACCAGAGAAATTTAAGAACGTAATTTGGAGTAACTGATATTTATATAAAATGAGAAGATTAAAGAATATATTAAAAGATACTATATTAGAATCAAAAAATGATTATAATACTCCAGCTGCTATTTCTAAAGAAAAATCAATTGGTAATAAAAAAGTTAAACCAGAAGATTCTATAACAGATTTAGATCTAAATACATTGAATCGAAATCAAACCATTAAAGAATATAGTTATGGACCACTTAATCCAGACGATGCAAAAGGTTCCAAAAGCTTTTGGCAAAATAAAGCAGATTTATGGAACACAACCATAGAAGCTGCAAAACAATCTAAATGTTCTAACTGTGGGGCATTTGATCAAAAGAGATCAACTCTTTCTAAAATTGAAAAAGCTATAGGAACTGACGGTAAAGCTATTGTTAGAAATGCTAATATTGGATTCTGTGAATTCTTTTGGTTTAAATGTGCCGGCGCTCGAGCTTGTGATGCATGGGTTGGCGGAGGACCTATAACATGATTTCTAAAGGCCTAGGCGACGATATAAAAAAAATCACATCTGCTACTAGATTAGATAAATTAGCAGAACGAATTGCAGATTTAACGTCTAGTGATTGTGGATGTAAGAAGCGACAAGAAAAGTTAAATAAATATCCGTCAATATTAAATAAATTTAAAAGGAGTTCCAAATGATAACTGAAGATTGTGGTTGTGAAAATCATTCAAATAAACCAACTCATATGGCTCCTAAACAAAATACTTTAAAATCATTATTAATTAAACTAATGGCTGAGCGAATAGTTAAAGTAGATAATAGTTATGTTGTGTATCCTAAAAATGGTGGAACGAGACTAGGAACTCATCCAACAAAAAAAGCTGCATTAAAACAATTGGCAGCAATTGAAATAAACAAATAGAAAAAGGAATAATATGCCGTATCCAGGAATTAACCCATGGGAGTTAACATTCTCACAAAGAAAAAGAAGATCAAGAGAGTTAGTAGAAAAAATAAATCCAGGAAAAGGATTTGCTTCAAGTGTTGCCCTCAATATAGAATTAGCTAAAGAAGAATCAGAAAGAGCTAAAAGATTATATAATGTAGATATAGCACCAGAAGATACATCTATATATCTATATAGTACTCTATCTCTTCAAAAGAATCCACCTCCACGTAACTTACAAGATGTGCTCACAACACCTAGAGAGAAGGCTCTATATAGTGCAGGAATACCTCAAAACAGTAAAATTGTTCTAAATACTAGAGGACAAAATAGAAAAATTATTCAAAATGCTGCAACTGCAGCTATAGAAGAAGGAGCTGTTCAAACTGCAGCAAAGTTAACAGAATTTCTTAGGAATGGTGTTTCTGTAGGAACCTATAGAAGTGGCGGCGGCCCATTTGTACCATATCAAGGTTATGCAGACATAGCAACCTATTAAATTAATTGAATCAATATTTATAATAAATAAAATACATAAAGGAATAACATGGCAAATTTAGAATTAGGACAAGCAAGAGCAATATTGCAACTGGCTCTTAATGATCTTAAAGCATCTGGTACATCTCCGAACTCGGTAGCAGCGCTGGAAAAACTCAATATATCAAGACTTGGTATGATGGTTAACAACAGATCTACAGGACAAAAATATTACCTCATTGGCGCTAGCGGAAAAGTAAAGTTCAACCCTACCATATTCCCAGGCGGATATAGTGGAATTTAATAAATAAAAAAAAAAGGACATAATGGCAGACGTATTTAGAAAAAGAAAAATTGGAGAAGCAGACTTGCTCGAAGAAAAA
>Ga0075441_10000092_pt1 | contig 41060 bp, 48 predicted proteins | sample CoawatmetaG00DNA_FD_71582 | JGI IMG/M metagenome (GOLD analysis project Ga0075441, IMG submission 71582) | Marine microbial communities from the West Antarctic Peninsula - Coastal water metaG002-DNA | ecosystem: Environmental > Aquatic > Marine > Coastal | place: Atlantic Ocean: West Antarctic...
CGCATTCATGCGCGAAACCATCCCGCATGAATGGACGAAATTCCGCGACAAGGTGTCAGACAACTTCCGCGTCATAACCCACGAGAACTTTCGGATTTTGGAGTAGCAGCGGTATAATTCAATTTAATTTGGGGTGATGCAATAATTCATCAACGATTTTGATTTATCACAAGCTCTCTAAGCACAAACCGGAATTTCTGTTATTAACATTTCAATGATTTCGTTCAACGGAACTTTTAGAGGTAAGAGCATGATCAATCGACGTACATTCGTGGCATCGGCCACAGCAAGCCTTTTGGCTACGCCTGCGCTGGCAAGCACCCGTTTGCCGCGCAAATTCCGCCCGCAAGAGGTGGATGTAAATCCAGAACTGCCTGCTGGCCAAATCCATGTGATCAAGGAAAATTTTCATCTGTATTGGACATTGGGTGATGGGCGTGCACGTCGATATGGCATCGCCCTTGGCGCCCAAGGCCGCAACTACACCGGTGTTCTCACGATCCGTCGCAAGGCTGAATGGCCAAGCTGGACTCCGACGCAGAACATGATCAGACTTGAGCCTGAACTTTACGGTCCCTACCGCGCAGGTCTGCCTGGCGGGCATCCGCGCAATCCAATGGGCGCGCGAGCGTTATATTTGTATGATGGCGGGCGCGATACTTATTACCGTATTCACGGCACGCCTGATCCAGCCTCGATCGGCCAAAGCTATTCTTCCGGCTGTGTGCGCCTGACGAACGATCACGTCGCCGAGCTTTACGATATGGTTCCTGTGAATACGCAGGTCTTTATCTTTTAAAACGCAAAAGGCCCCCGCGCGCTGCAGGGGCCTTTTGGTACCGTAAGGCGCTTAGCTCTAGAGCTTTGTCATGCGCAAGTATGGCAGCACTTCGTCGAAATCACCGAACTTTTCTTTCGCTGCTTCTGCGTTGAAAGATGTCGGGATCACAACGTCGTCGCCTACGTTCCAGTTTGCGGGTGTCGCAACCGTGTGCTTTGCTGCGGTTTGCAAACCGTCGAGCGCCCGCAAGACTTCGGCAAAGTTCCGGCCCACGTTCATCGGGTAGGTCATCGACAGTTTCAGCTTTTTGTCTGGTCCCACGATAAACACGGCCCGCACGGTTTGCGAATCCGCAGGGGTCCGGCCTTCGGGCATATACGCCTCGGCTGGCAGCATATCAAATGCTTTGGCCACGGTCAGGTCACTGTCTGCGATGATCGGGAAACCCGCTTTGGCCCCGCCCACTTGTTCAATGTCAGTTTTCCATTTCTTGTGCTCTTCAACACCGTCAACAGAAATACCCATCACCTTGGTGCCACGCGCCGCCCATTCGTCAGCCAGCTGTGCCACTGCGGAAAATTCTGTCGTGCAAATGGGCGTGAAATCTTTTGGGTGCGAGAATAGAATCGCCCAGCTGTCGCCGACCCAATCATGCAAGGACAGTGTCCCCTGATCAGTTTCTACGGTCAAATTGGGGATAGTGTCGTTAATGCGCAAACCCATGACGGTGCTCCTTTGGCTGTGTTCGTTGATATAGGTATAGTGAGCCATAAGGGGCCACACCAGTCCACTTGCGGCGAAAGCAGTGCAATGTCAGATTGCGTCAAATACATAGCAAACCGGAGCATCCCGATGATTGAGAAGAAGCAGTTTTACATAGATGGCGCATGGGTGTCCCCCGCCGTTGCCCGCGATTATCCGGTTATTGACCCCGCGACCGAAGAACAGGTTGCTGTGATTTCGCTTGGTGGGCAGGCTGATACCGATGCGGCTGTGGCTGCCGCGACTGCTGCGTTCCCTGCGTGGTCGACCCTAACAGTGGCAGACCGCATTCAGCACATTGCAAACGTAATGACCGTATATGAGGCCCGCGCGAACGAGATGGGTGAGGCGATCCGCATGGAAATGGGTGCGCCATTTGATTTTGCGCATGGCGCGCAGGCCCCTTGCATGCCTTGGGCATTGGAAGACGCGGTTGCTGCTGCCGACAAAATTCACTGGGACGCCCCGTTGGGTGACGGCACGCCGGGCGCGCATATTTTGCACGAACCCATTGGTGTTGTCGGGTTGATCACCCCGTGGAACTGGCCGATTAGCCAGATCGCGCTCAAGGTATTCCCTGCGATGATCGCCGGTTGCACGATGGTTTTGAAGCCATCAGAAGAAGCACCGCTGTCGGGCGTGCTGTTTGCAGACATGTTGCACGAGGCGGGCGTGCCTGCGGGCGTGGTCAACATGGTCAATGGCGATGGCCCCGGCGTCGGTCAGCAGCTTTCGACGCATGAAGATGTCGCAATGATCAGTTTTACCGGATCAACCCGCGCTGGTCGTTTGATCACCAAGGCTGCGGCAGATACGCTGAAACGCGTTCAACTGGAACTTGGCGGCAAAGGTGCAAACGTTGTTTTCGCTGACGCCGATGACGGTGCCGTTGAATGGAGCGTGCGCGACTGCATGAGCAACTCTGGTCAATCGTGCAACGCCCCGACCCGCATGTTGGTCGAAGCGTCCCGTTATGATGCCGCTGTTATTGAAGCCACCAAGATTGCGGCCAGTATCAAGGTCGGCCCGACGACTGAAGCGGGCGATCACATGGGTCCCGTCGTCAACAAAACCCAATGGGATAAAATCCAGGTCATGATCCAAGTTGGCATTGACGAAGGCGCCCACCTGACCACTGGCGGTACGGGCCTGCCTGAAAACGTGAACCGCGGGTTTTATGTCCGCCCGACGATCTTTGCTGATGTGACCAATGATATGCGCGTCGCTCAAGAGGAAATCTTTGGCCCTGTGCTGGTGATTATTCCGTTCAAAGACGAGGCCGATGCGATACGCATCGCCAATGACACGCCTTACGGGTTGACCAACTATGTGCAGTCCACTGATGGGGCTAAACGTAACCGGATGGCCCGTGCACTGAAGGCTGGTATGATCGAAATGAACCGTCAGTCGCGTGGCGATGGTGCCCCGTTTGGCGGCGTTAAACTGTCTGGGCGCGCGCGTGAAGGCGGCGTTTGGGGGATCGAAGAATACCTCGAATCAAAGTCGATCTCTGGCTGGGAAGCCTAGACACATGTGCAGGGGCGCACTGATTTCGTGCGCCCCTGACCGTTTCGCGCGGATCTATTTGGCACTATGTAAGACGTAACTCAGCAAGGGGACCTCTTATGCTCAAACAGATCAAAGGCCTGCACCATGTCACATCACTGGCCAGCAGTGCATCCGGCAACAATGCGTTTTTCACTCATGTCCTTGGCCTGCGCCGCGTGAAAAAGACGGTGAATTTTGATGCGCCTGACGTTTACCACCTTTATTACGGCGACGAGGTTGGCACCCCTGGCAGTGTGATGACCTATTTCCCATTCCAAAACGCCGCCCGAGGCAAACGCGGTGTCGGCGAGATTGGGGTGACGTCTTTTTCCGTACCATTTGGGTCTGCGACTGCTTGGGGCGAACGGTTTGCAACGTTTGAGGTCGAAAACGTGACCGCTGACGTCCGCTTTGGCCAGAACCGTATTTTATTTGATGGCCCTGATGGTGATCGCTTTGCCCTTGTGGAAACCGACGATGACCGCACCCCTTGGACGGGGAATGGGATCGGCGCCGATATGGGCATTCGTGGATTTCAAGGCGCTGATATGCGGCTGGCTGATGGTGGGGCCACCGCCGAACTGTTAAAATTCATGGGATACGAGAAAACCGACCATGCAGATAATGTGACCCGTTTCACCGTATCGGGCGGAAACGAGGCAAATATCATCGACGTTGAAACCTTGCCCGATGCGCCCCGCGCAACAGCTAGCGCTGGATCGGTGCATCACATCGCCTTTGCCGTTGAAAACCGTGCCCGCCAGTTAGAAGTCCGTGAGGCGCTGCTGGATACCGGATACCAAGTCACGCCTGTGATTGACCGCGACTATTTCCATGCGATTTATTTTCGCACACCGGGCGGCGTATTGTTCGAGGTGGCCACCAATGAGCCCGGGTTTGAGCGCGACGAAGACACCGCACATCTGGGCGAGGCGTTAATGCTGCCCAGCCGCCATGAACATTTGCGCAAAACGCTGGAACGGCAGCTCGAACAATTGCCCTAGAACGGTGCCTTTGCGGTGATGCGCGTGCCTTGCCCACCATCGGGATGGCGAAACTGGAACGTTTCAGAATGCAGCATTAGGCGCGGATAATCCCCCGCTGGCCCCTCTGCATAGAACGGATCGCCCAAGATCGGGTGGCCCAACGCCAGCATATGTAGACGCAATTGATGGGACCGTCCCGTTTTGGGCATCAGCCGGACACGGGTTTCGCCCTTACCTGACCGCAGCACACGCCAATCCGTGATCGCCTGCCTGCCGGTTTCATGGCAAATCTTTTGTTTGGGCCGGTTTTCCCAATCGACGACGATGGGCAGATCAACAGTACCGGTCTTTTCGGTCATTTCGCCCCATACACGGGCAAGATAGGTTTTCTTGGTCTGACGTTTCTCAAATTGCAGGCCCAAATGCCGCTGCGCATGAGGTGTCAGTGCAAAGATCATCACGCCAGATGTGTCGCGATCCAAACGGTGAACCAACAATGCTTGCGGATACACCGCTTGAACGCGCGCAAGCAGGCAATCGGTCAAAAGCGGGCCTTTGCCTGGCACCGACAACAGGCCGCTTGGTTTGTTGACCAAAACAACCTGATGATCGTCGTGCAGAAATTCGAGCGGCTCGGATGGTGGGCTATAGTCACTGCTCATAGACACGGTTGCCAAAAATAGCTGATCCAACGCGCACATGGGTAGCACCCAGCGCAATTGCACTTTCAAAGTCACTACTCATACCCATTGATAATCCCGCCAACCCGTTGCGGGCAGCGATTTTGGCGAGCAGCGCAAAATGCAGCGACGGTTCTTCATCGGCAGGTGGGATGCACATCAAGCCACGCACCGGCAGGTCCATGTCTTGGCAGGCTTTAATGAACGCATCTGCGTCTGCTGGCAGGCATCCGGCTTTTTGCGGCTCCATCCCCGTATTCACTTGTATATAGAGTGCGGGGCATTGCCCCATCTCTTGCGCCAAGCGCGCGATGGTCGTGGCGAGCTTAGGGCGGTCCAAGGTGTGGATGGATTGCGCCAGTTCCATGGCTTGGCGGGCTTTGTTGGTTTGCAGCGGCCCGATGAGGTGCAAATCGATCCCATCATAGGATTCGCGAAAGGCGGGCCACTTTTCAGCTGCCTCTTGCACCTTGTTTTCACCAAATACACGGTGACCTTGGTCAAGAATCGCTGCGACTCGAGCATTGGGTTGCACCTTGGATACAGCCACAAGGATCACATCATCTCTATTACGTCCTGCCTTTTCACAGGCCTTGTTCAATGCGGCGCGAATTGTCTCAAGTGACATTATAGGGTCCAGTATTTGCTATGGCTTTTACTTTGACCCACGAAATAATGGATTGTGCGACCAATGTCATCGCACAATCGGCCAAAATCAGTGTGTGACCTTGATGCATCATTTATGCGGAACAGGGCATTTCATCAGGCATTTGTCTTGAGTGTGCAGCCTGATGGGCGCACGTAGATACCCAATGCTAGTTAATCTGGCATTCTTGGGAATGCACAACTAAACGAGGGTTTTAAACCATGAAAAATATTCTTCTTACAACTACAGCTTTGGTCGCCTTTGCTGGCGCCGCTGCTGCTGGTGGTCACACATCTGTTTCTTTGGCTGGTGAAGCTTCTGTCGAGTACAACTCAGAAGCCGGTGGCACGTACACTACAGCTGCAGAAGTGACTGCAACTGGTTCCGCTACTTTGGACAACGGCTTGACAGCCTCTACTTCAATTACAGTCGATGGCGTTGCTGGTACAGTTTCCGCCGGCGATATCACTCTATCAAGCGACACAGCAACTGTGACGTTCGGCACTGGGATGAACGGCGCTGCATTTGCTGCTGTTGGTGATGAGTACGCAACTCAAACTGGTCAAGATGTTGAAGAAAAAGTAGACGGCATGACTGCTACTGTAACTGTTGGCGCTGCTACAGTTTATGTTTCTGCTCCAAATCTCGCTAATATCGACACTGCTGATTTGGAATTTGGTGTGACTGCCGCTGTGGGCGACATGACTATTGCTGCTGCAACAGCAAACTCTAACTTCGCTGTAGTTGGTGCCGTCACAGTATCCGGCGCGACACTGGGCTTCGGCATGGCGACTGGCAGCATTTGGGATGCGTCCATCTCGTACCCAATGGGTGCCTTGACACTTTCAGCCTCAACAGACGAAGCATCTGCTTGGGTTATTGGCGGTTCTTACGCTGTGTCTGACGCATTGACTGCTGGCATCGAGTACAAGTCGAACGCGGACGCAGATGACACATATGAAGTAACTGCTGCTTACGCAGCTGGCGATGCTGTCTTTAACGCTGCATTCGACGGTACCGACTTTTCGCTTTCTGCTGGTTACACAATGGGCGCCATCTATGCTGAAGCAGGCATTTCATATGCATCCGAAACATATGTAGAAGCTACATATGACCTTGGCGGCGGCGCAGCTGCGTATGCTCGTTATGCGGAAGCCGTAGACCAAAACATCGCAGAAGATAACACTGTTGGTACAACAGTTGGTTTAAGCTTCACATTCTAATCTAGTTAGAATGTAGCAATAGAGAGAGCGGCGCTTCGGCGTCGCTCTTTTCTTTTGTGCTGTACGAAAGTAAGCTGACATAGTCGCTTAAATCACAGTGGTACCAATGAACAATATCATCATCTTGCTATGCGTAACCGTGTCGCTTGCCAGCTGTGGCACCACACGTGGTGTCTTTGAAGGCACAGGAACAGTGTTGGAAGGCGTCGCCACTGACTTTCGCAGTGCAGGCAACATGTTTAACCGCTAGCTGCACGGCTACAGGCGCCCATCAACTATCACAACACACACATATGAGTGATTATGGCGCTATAACTGCGATGCACAGCTATGATTTGACTGTATCAGTTTGTTGTAGTGCAAGCTGTGTGCGCAACACCAATACCTTACGCTGTGACAGCACCTGTTGCTTGGTGAGAGACAAGTTCTTACGCAACCAAAGCTGCTGTGCCAGTTCACGCTTGAGCTGCTTGCTGAGTGCGATTGTCGAAGACGCCATTAAAGCAACTCCACTGCGTTGGCTAACTGTTCATCATTCACATCAATGTAGCGTTGCGTGACTGCAATCGAACTATGCCCTGCCAGTGCTGCAAGCACACGCACACCAATGCCTTTGTTTGCCAATCTTGTGATGAACGTTCTACGTGGGCTATGACTGCTTGCACCTTGCAGTCCACACGCATGGAATATGTTGAGGAACAGTTGGCACATGGTGTTGGCTGAGAAGTGCCCGCTTTTTTGACTGGGAAACAGTGGCGCAGCTGCATCATCACAGTGTCGCCACATACGATACACTGCGAGCTGTTGAGTGAGCTGCTTGTTGACAAACACTGTGCGTGACTTGGCGCCTTTGGTTTGTGATGGTGCAAGGGTGAACTGAGCACGTGGTGTGCCATCAGCATCATACACATCACCCACACGCAGCGCAGCCAGTTCTTTGGCACGCAGCCCAGTATGCAAGCTGAACTGCAGGATGGTTGTGTCACGTGTGGTGAAGTGGTCCGGCAAAATTGGACAGCGTGCTAAGATGTATCCAACAAGAACGACAGGATACACAAATGACCAAGAGACGCAGTTTTTCAGACAAGTTTAAAGCTACGGTAGCGCTTGAGGCGCTTCGTGGAGACAGGACGGCGCAAGAGATTGCAGCCAAGCACAAAGTCCATCCAACGCAGGTGACAACATGGAAACGGCAGGCGATTGATGGCCTGACGGGCGTGTTCTCTGACAGGGTCCGGAGAACGGAAGACAACGAGGCCAAAGTCAAAGAGCTTCATGCCAAGATCGGTAAATTGGCGGTCGAAAACGATTTTTTGTCACAAGGGCTGAAGCGATGAGCCCGACCGAACGCAAGGCGATGATCCGGAAAGACCTGGCAGATCTGAGCCTGACCAAGCAGTGCAAGTTGCTCAAGATCAGCCGGTCGTCACTGTACTACGTGCCGGTCGGCGTGAATGCTGAGACGTTGGAACTGATGAATGAGATTGATCGAGTGTTCACCAAATATCCGTTCTTCGGCAGCCGCCAGATCGCGGCTTACTTGCCAAGAAATGGGTTCCATGCTGGCCGTCACCGTGTGCGTCGGCTGATGGGCATCATGGGCCTACAAGCGATCTACAAAGGGCCAAACACCAGCAAAAAGCATCCACAGCATCGCATCTACCCCTACCTGCTACGGAAGTTACCAATCACGCGCCCGAACCACGTTTGGTGCAGTGATATCACCTACATCCCCGTGCGGCGTGGGTTCTTGTATCTGGTGGCTATTATGGATTGGGCCACGCGCAAGGTGTTGGCGTGGCGGCTGTCTAACACGCTGGACGCCAGCTTCTGTGTTGACGCCTTAAACGAGGCCATCGCAAAATACGGCAAGCCCGAGATCATGAATACGGACCAAGGATCACAGTTCACAGGTTCAGCCTGGATCACGACCTTTACCGAAGCCGACATCAAAATCTCGATGGACGGACGGGGCCGGTATCTCGACAACATCTTCATCGAACGGCTGTGGCGGTCACTCAAACAGGAGGCCGTCTATCTGTACGAATTGCAAGACGGTTTCCAAGCCAAACGCGTAATCAAAGACTGGATTAAGTTCTACAACTCTGAGTGGCCACACACGGCTCTCGACAAACGATCACCCGACGACGCATTCTTCGACCTACAACGAACCCAAAAGGCGGCATGAAACCAACCAGATTACATCTTAGCCAAGCCGCAAAACTGTCCGAATAAGTTGGACCACTTCAGTTTCATACAACAGCGCAGAAAGCTACGACATCGAAGTTTCTTACGACATGGGCAACGGTCTTGTTGTGTCCGCCGGCATGCTAAACTCTGGTGATGACACATACATCGGCGGCGCTTACGAGCTTGGTGCCGGTGCATCTGCTTACGCTTCCTATGTTGATGACACAGGTGCTCAGAACGCTGATAACGAAATCGGCGCGAACGACTATGCTCGTGGCACAACAGTTGGTGTAAGCTTCACATTCTAATCTAGTTAGAATGTAGTAATAGAGAGAGCGGCGCTTCGGCGTCGCTCTTTTCTTTTGTAGGTATAGAATCGTCATTAACCTGCCTAATGCGTCAAATCACTTGTGACCCAGCCCCCTGTTCGCTACATATTTTGAGACTGAAATATCCCTTGGGGGGCAAAACCTTGTCAGCATTATCGCGCATCACCAACGGCATCGGCGCAACAGCCTTATGCTTTGCACTGTCTGCCTGCTCTGGTGGCGGCTTATTCGGCTTTGGTGGCAGCACCCAAGCGGATGCAACCCGCCAAGCCGTCCGCACACGTGGCGCCGAAAGCGTCGCGGTAAACCGCTATCTTTGGGCCGCATCAATTGATGTGCTAAATTTCCTGCCAATCCAAAGCGTGGACCCGTTCACTGGCGTCATCGTCATGGGGTTCGGCACGCCACCGGGCGGCAACCGCAGCTACCGCGCAACCGTATACATCACCGACCCCGCGCTGGACGCTCGTTCGTTGAACGTGGCCTTGCAGTCCCGCAATGGCGCTGTTCCCATTGAGACCCAACGCGCTGTTGAAGACGCAATCCTAAGTCGTGCTCGCCAGATCCGTATTGGTGACGGCGCCCTTTAGCCGCGCGACCCTCGCCCGAATTGATTTTCACGCCGGGCTATGACTGCCCGGCGTTTGCATGTGAAAGACCCTGACCCGATGTCCACCTACTCCCCATCCGAGATTGAAGCAAAATGGCAGGCCGCTTGGTCTGATGCGGAATCGTTTAAGGCTGTCCGGTCCGAGGATAAGCCAAAGTATTACGTCCTAGAGATGTTCCCGTATCCGTCGGGTCGCATCCACATGGGCCATGTGCGCAACTACACCATGGGCGACGTGATCGCGCGGTATAAGATCGCGACGGGCCACAACGTGCTGCACCCAATGGGCTGGGATGCGTTTGGTATGCCCGCCGAAAATGCCGCAATGGCGTCGGGTGGCCACCCCAAAGATTGGACCTCTCAGAACATCGCCGACATGAAGGCGCAGATGCAGCCGCTTGGCTTGTCTATCGACTGGTCCCGCGAGTTTGCGACCTGTGATCCGGAATATTACGGCCAACAGCAGGCCCTATTCATTGATTTTTTGGAAAAGGGCCTAATCTACCGCAAGAAAGCGGTCGTGAATTGGGACCCGATCGACATGACTGTGCTTGCTAACGAGCAGGTTATTGACGGCAAAGGCTGGCGATCTGGTGCCGAGGTCGAACGCCGCGAACTAGTGCAATGGTTCTTTAAGATTTCGGATTATTCCGAGGAATTGCTGACCGCCATCGACAGCCTTGATAACTGGCCCGCCAAGGTCAAGCTGATGCAATCCAACTGGATTGGCAAAAGCCGTGGTTTGCAATTCTCGTTCAGTTTGGTCGACGGCCCTGTTGGCCATGACCGCGTCGAAGTGTACACCACCCGCCCCGACACCCTAATGGGTGCGTCGTTTGTTGGCATTTCGCCAGATCATCCGCTTGCAAAGGAACTGGAACGCACCAACCCCGAGCTGGCTGCATTCTGCGACGACTGCCGCAAAGGTGGCACAACTGCTGCTGAGGTCGAGAAGGCAGACAAAAAGGGCTATGACACTGGTCTGACTGTGCGCCATCCGTTTGATACCAGCTGGGAATTGCCGGTCTATATCGCCAACTTTATCTTGATGGATTACGGTACTGGCGCGGTTTTTGGTTGCCCTGCGCATGACGCGCGCGACTTTGAATTTGCGACGAAATACGGCTTGCCGATTATCGCTACATTCTTGCCTGATGCTGACGCTGATCCTGAATTGACCGAAGCGTTTGTTCCGCTGAAGTCCGAGAAAGTTACCTATGTTAAGGGCTTCGCTGGCGCGCCGGATCAGACAGGCGAAGATGCCGTCGATGCGGCGGTGGATTTCTGTGAAGCTAACGGTGTCGGCCACGGTGTGACCAAGTTCCGTCTGCGTGACTGGGGCCTGTCGCGCCAACGGTATTGGGGTTGCCCAATTCCTATCGTGCATTGCGACGATTGCGGCGCGGTCCCAGAGGCCAAGGAAAACCTGCCCATTGAGCTGCCGTATGATGTGACATTTGATGTACCCGGCAACCCGCTTGACCGTCACCCAACGTGGCGCAATTGTGCTTGTCCGTCTTGTGGCAAACCAGCCTTGCGCGAAACCGATACGATGGACACGTTTGTGGATTCGTCTTGGTATTACGCCCGCTTTACGTCACCCGATGCAGCCACCCCGACCGATTTGGATGACGCTGCCTATTGGATGAACGTCGACCAGTATATCGGCGGGATTGAGCATGCGATTTTACATTTGCTGTATAGCCGTTTCTTTGCCCGTGCGATGAACATGACGGGGCATTTGCCCGACACTGCGGTGGAGCCGTTTAACGCGCTGTTCACCCAAGGCATGGTCACCCACGCGATTTATCAATCGACAGGGGTCAATGGCCGTCCCGTGTATTATTACCCTGAAGCCGTTGATCTGCACGATGACAAGGCGTTCTTGATCAGCGACGGATCAGAGGTTGAAATCGTCCCGTCTGCGAAGATGTCGAAATCCAAGAATAACGTCGTTGACCCTGATGATATTTTGGCAAAATTTGGCGCGGATACTGCCCGTTGGTTTGTTCTATCTGATAGCCCGCCGGAGCGGGACGTGGAGTGGACAGCAAGCGGGGCCGAGGCCACCTTCAAGCATATCAGCCGCGTGCACCGCATTGCGTCAGAGATTGCCGTGATGGACGACGCTGCTGGCAAGGGTGACGACGATCTGCTGCGCGCCATGCACAAAGCGATTGAGGATGTCACATCCGGCGTCGAAAGCTTTGGCTTTAACGCCGCCATTGCCAAGCTTTATGGTTTCACGTCGGCCCTTGCGAAATCTAAGGCCGGTGGTGCCGCCAAACGTGAAGCAATGCGCGTACTCGCCCAATTGATGTCGCCGATGACACCGCATTTGTCCGAGGAAATTTGGACACTGTTGGGTGGTCAGGGCTTGGTGATTAATGCACCTTGGCCTATGGCTGATCCTAAGATGTTGGTCCTAGATACCGTGACCATGCCGATCCAGATCAACGGTAAACGTCGGTCGGAAATCGCCGTTGCTGCGGATATGCCAAAAGACGAGCTTGAAAAGCTGGTCTTGGGATTGGATATTGTTGTGGCGGCTCTGAACGGGGCTGCGCCCAAAAAGCTGATTGTTGTGCCAGGACGGATCGTAAACATTGTCATCTGATCATTTCACCCCAGTTGCCCGCCGCGCCACCCTGTTGGGGATGATGGCGCTTGCGGGCTGTGGGTTGACGCCAGTTTACGGAACGAACGGACAGGCAAACATCTTGCGAGATGCCGTCAGTTTTAGCGCCCCAGATACCGTTGCGGGTTTTCGTGTACGCGGCCGCCTTGAAGAACGTCTCGGTCGTGCAACTGCGCCAAAATACGCGTTGGATGTTCAGTTGGGTCAGAATCTGACCCCCGCCACAATCACCGTGGATGGGGATACGACCCGTTTCAATTTAGTCGGCACAGCAGATTGGGTGCTCCGCAGTGCGGCTGGGTCTTCTTTGACATCTGGCCAAATTGAGACGTTTACCAGCTATTCCGCCACCGGATCGACTGTTGCCACAGAGGCCGCAGCAACTGATGCGGCGGCCCGCCTTTCTGTTGCATTGGCTGATTTGATCGTTTCGCGTTTAATACTGGCCGCGCCGAGTTTATCGAAATGAAAATGGCGGGCACAGGCGCGCAAGGGTATTTGCGTAAACCTGATCCAAGCCATTCAGGTCTGCTAATATTCGGCGCAGACGCAATGCGTGTCGCGACTGCGCGGCAGACAGCCATTGCCGCACTCGTTGGCCCTCAGGGGGAAGAAGAGATGCGTCTGACACGCATCCCTGCTGCTGATTTGCGTAAAGACCCCGCTATTTTGGACGATGCCATCAAGGCGCAAGGTTTCTTTCCGGGGCACCGCGTTGCCTTTGTCGAAGATGCGACTGACGGGTTGGCCAAGGCGCTAACTGCGGCATTGCTGGACTGGCAATTGGGCGATGCGCAGATCGTTGTCACGGCGGCGCAACTTACTGCCAAGTCCGCCTTGCGTAAGGCATTTGAAGGTCATGGCAGTGCGGTTGCGATTGGCATCTACGATGACCCCCCAAATCGCGATGATATTCTAAATGCGTTGAAATCGGCAGGCCTTGCGGCACCGTCGCGGGATATCATGGATGGTCTGCTGGAATTGGCCCAGACGTTAGAGCCGGGTGACTTTCGTCAGACGGTTGAAAAAGTCGGGCTTTATAAGCTTGGCGATGTCACGCCGCTCACGATGGAGGACGTGCTGGCCTGTGCGCCGCAATCGGCGGAAGTCAACGTGGACGATGTGCTTGATGTGGTCACGCAGGGCCAAGCACAGGCGTTGGGCCCCGTGTTGCGGAACCTATACGCGCAGGGCGTCACGCCTGTGACCCTGTGCATCGGTGCCACGCGCCACTTTAAGCGCCTGCATGCGGTTGCGAGCGATCCGGGTGGTGCGAGTGCTGGTATTGGGCGCCTACGCCCGCCTGTATTCGGTCCACGGCGCGACAAGATCGTCCGGCAAGCTAGTGCGTGGGGCCGCGATCGTCTGGAGCGCGCCTTGACTGCGTTGACTGATGTTGATCTGCAATTGCGGTCTTCTGATAGCGCACCGCAAAATGCGCTCATGGAACGGACGTTGATCCGTTTGGCGATGATGGCGCGCCGTTAAGCGTTATACCAATTCCAAACACTACACCCCAGAACGCAAAAAGGCGGACCGAGGCCCACCTTTTCGTGTTTAGATTTCTAAGTAAACTTAGAAAGAAGCGGAAGCAGCAACGAGTGCAGCCATCAGGCCGAGAAGAATATAGCCGCTGGCCACGGAACCAGTTGGTTCTGGTGTCATTACTTTAACGATTGGTGCGTCCTCAACGGGAGTGGCAAGACCACCAGCGTTAGCAGCAACACCAGAAACAGCGATAGCAGCTGCGGCAGCGAGAGTAGTTGTAAAGCGCATTTCGGTACTCCAATAATAAATGCATGATTAATAAATCAAATCTTTTTTAGCTTTGTTTGAGTAAGAAAACAACCAGATATTTCATATCCAGTCAAGTCGTGTTGCAATTTGGGCGACGCGGTTACCAAGAAACCGATCCCGTGAGACACAAATTGACGATTTTAACCAACGCGCCTATCGTCATTTATCCAATAAACATTGGTTAATTAGAACAATTCATTCACGCGGAACTCATCAAATCGTTCCGTCGGATACGGTTCCTGAAGAATCAGAAGGGTTTCCAAGCCGCCAGAAGCGATGCTGCACTGCAACAGTTGCGTCGAGATTTGGTCCAGATCGTCCAAACTGCGAGGCCATTCCGCCGCTGGCAACAAGCGCCTGAACTACTTGTGACATGTCGGCTGCCACACGAATTTGAACGAATCCCTTGGCCGCACCCAACAAGAAATATTCAATCGTTACGGTTACTCGATCAGCACTGACATATGTCGACTCGGTGCAATTTGTCCCTGCAGCTACAAGGGATACTGGTACGCGACATGAGCAAGAACGCCCCAGAACTGGCTGCGGCTTGCCCGAACAATGTAATGCCAATCTAAGTTGTAGTCCCCAGCCCACTTCAAGATACCGCGGCTTGTGAACTCTGCGCCGCCATCCACTGCCCCGCGGGTACTTCGCAGCAATGTCCCAAGCGGGGCTGACGATGCAGGCGGGCGTTCCATAGACACGCACAAGGGCGTCCAGTTCCCGTACGACCCATGCACCAGAGATGCTTGTCCCCAGCATCGAGGACTTGCCTCCCTCTCTTGGTTTGCAATCAAACCACGGCTGGGCGATGGATGCGCCAAACGTATCGGACCCAAAGTCTAAGGATCCCGTCGATCAGCAGGTTATTGCAAGCAACCACCGAGAGCGTCCGCTCGCATGGACGCAGCGCCACTGGCGTCCATGATCCACGCGCTAGCTTGCGGTCCCTGAGCCATCTGACGCCCAATCTTTTCTCAGCATAGAGGCGGTACAGCTTCTTGTGGTTAATGATCATTCCTTTGCGTTCCAACAGCACGCCGATATGGCGGTAGCCGAACTGCGTCCAGCCCAGCGCAGATTAACATCATTTTTACAGGTTCATACCAAGATATATGGATGATTGAATCACACAAACGCCAGCTTATCGTCTTTGCTGATCCATTTGGCGCTGAGGACAGCGTTTTGCGTGCGCTATCTCCTTGGGGCGACGTTAAGATTGTGAAAGAGCGCGAACGAAACTGCGCAAATCCGTTCTTTTACGGCATGACGCCTCAAGAGGCAGAATGGTAGTTTGACGGCATGGGGCTCGCTTTTCGCAGCTACCTGCGGGTTTCGATGACCGAACATCCATTTTCGCGACTAGCACGTTTGTATGATCGGATAGCCCAGACCGACGCAATTTGGCAAATGCGGCATATGGCAGGCATTGGGTTACCCAATTTTCAAAGTTGGCTGCGCAACACGAAATCCAATGGCATCGGCGCAGGTACCCGCAACAGTCCCCGTTGGCGTAGGCATGGGTCATGGTCCGCTAAAGCATGGGAAGTTGGAAAAATAAGCCATACCGTCCGCACAGAAGCCATAGAAGAAGACCTTTCGCCAGTCTTGGTCGCACTCGGTATCGCCCCCAGCTTTAATACAGACCACGCCAGCATGTCGGACCAAGACACATGGATGGAACGATACAACACCGGCGCGACGTCAATGATGATTGACCGCTATGGCTGGGACATGGCGCAGTTTGGTTATGTCGCACCGCGCTTTCGACACGCAGCCTAGTCCACAATCGCCTGCAACGCCGCCGCCCGCCCAGAGGCAAGGCAGCCACTGATCAAATAACCACCAGTCGGTGCTTCCCAGTCCAACATCTCGCCGGCCACAAAAACATTGGGGCGGCTTTTCAGCATGAAGCCATCGAGTGCCGAAAACTTCACGCCGCCCGCGCTGGATATCGCTTGATCAATCGGCCGTGGCCCATTGTGCGATATCGGGAGCGCCTTAATTAGTGGCGCCAAATCATCTGGGAATGGCCGCCCGAATTCCGACAAAAGCGCAATACGTTGTGGGTCCAACCGCAAAACTTTGCGAAGATGGTTCGACAAACTGGTCTTTCCACGCGGCCGTGAAAGTGCCGCCGCGATCTTCGACACTGGCCAATCGGGCATCAGGTCAATCGTTAAGGCCGCCCCATCGCGCAAGGCACGGCTGATCGCGTAAATCCCGCCGCCTTCGAGGCCTTGCGCTGAGATTATTGCCTCACCGCGTGACACGGTATCTCCTGCATATAGCGCGACTGACTTAATCGGTTTTCCGAAATGCGGGGCCATATGTGTCGACCAATCGACAAAAAACCCCATATTTGCGGGCGCGAATGGCGCCACATCGTCCGCGAGGTAACTTGCCCATTTTCCAGTCGACCCCAGCCGCGACCAGCTTGCGCCACCCAGCGCCAAAATTGTCCGCGATGGACTAAGCAAGGTGCGGCCAGATGGCGTATCAAATACCGCCTGCCCGTCCTCCCATCCGGTCCAACGCCAGCGCGTTTGCAACGTCACGCCCAAATCGGTCAATCGCGTCATCCATGCACGCAAAAGCGGTGACGCTTTCATCGATTTCGGAAATACGCGTCCTGTTGAACCGGTAAACAGCGGCTGCCCCAATCCGTCGGCCCACGCCATGATCTCAGGCGGGCCAAAGGTCGCCACAGCATCGCGCATCGCGCCCGAGATATCGCCAAAAGCTGCCAGAAAGCTGCCAGGTTCTTCGTTCTTGGTCAGGTTCAAGCCGGATTTACCCGCCATCAAAAACTTGCGCCCGACGGATGGCATTGCGTCGACGATCGTTACAGACATTCCAGCTGTTGCAAGCACTTCGGCGGCCATCAAACCCGCGGGTCCAGCACCAATAACGAGCGCATCTTTCACTGTGGCATCCTGCCTTTAATTTCGATCACACGGTGTGGGTACGGAATTTCAATGCCATTGTCGCGCAAGGCATTCCACACGAGGAACAGCACGTCGGACGTGTATTTTTTTTTACCATCGTCGATCCCGTTGACCCAAAATTCGACCACAAAATCAATGCCGCTTTCACCAAATCCACGCAGCTCGCAATCGGGCGGTTCTGGCGCATCGAGCACACCTGGATGCGTGGCTACTGCTGCCTCAATAATTGCGGGGACCGCGTTGATGTCGGTGTCATAGCTGACCGAAAATGCTGCTTCTAGGCGGTTTGCCGACCCAGAATCTGAATAATTCACGACGCGCGTTGTGATGAAATCCTCGTTTGGGACAACAATCCAGCGCCCATCATATGTCTCGAGGAAGGTTGCGCGCGCGGTCAGCTTGATGATCGTGCCCGCCTCACCGCCGTCCAGCTCGACGTAGTCACCGACGGTCGCTTGCCCTTCGACCAACAAAATCACGCCCGAGATAAAGTTCGACGCGATTTTTTGCAGGCCAAAGCCTAAACCCACACCGATTGCCCCGCCCAAGACAGCCAAGGTCCCAAGGTCGACGCCCATGATGTTCATGAGCAAAAGAAACGCGAAGCCAAAGATGCTAAATTCCGCAACTTTGGTCAGTAGTTGTCGAATAGCGGGCCGTATTTTTTGCCGTTCAATATAATCGGCTGATTGCGTGTTCGACCAATGCCCAAACCAAAACAACAAACTGCCTGCGATGACGCCGCGCACGACAGCCAGCAGGCTGAACCCGATATTCCCGATACTTACCCGCGTTTCGGAAAGGCCAATAACGACGGGATCAAGGATGCCAAGCGCGTAAAGAGCGCCCACGGGGATGACAACGAATTTGCCGAGCAAGTGCAGGAAAGGATCGGTCAAAATGTCCCGTGCGAACGCCCGCAGCGCGAGGAACAAAAACAACCGTTTCCCGAATGCGATGACGGCCCCAGACCCGAACAACGATCGCGCCACTTGTTCGCCGATCGCGGTGAACCCGTAGGCGAAAAGTGGCAGTAGCAACGGCAAGAACATCAGCACAAAGCGCCGTGCCTTGGACAAAAGGTTCGTGTTATCCGTTGACGGCATCAGCAGCGCGGTCAAGCGCGGCGTCACGTACCGATCGACCAACTTCGCCAACACATAGGCACCAACAAGCATCGCAAATTGCACCCATGCCGCGGGCGACAAAAGCCAACCCATTGCAAGGTCATAACCGGTGTCGAACATCTCAGTGGCCCGCAATACCAATGCGTTTGGTTCTTCCATGTGCAACCCGTCCCTGTCTGGTTTGGGGTCTAGTGCCCTTTGTAGGAAGGCAAATCAAGCATTCAGATCATGCGCTTGATCGCAATGATATGCGCGTGGGACGCGCCCAACGCATCAGTTGCCAAAGCTTTTGCCGTTCCGATCAGGTTTTCTGCGGTTACGATTTGATCCACCAAACCCCATCCAAGACCTTCGCTCGCAGGCACCTTTTGCCCAGCCATCAGGACTAATTTTGTGCGCGATGGGCCAACCAAAGCCCCCATCCGCATCACGTCACTGGGTTGCGGCAAGAACCCAAGTCGCATGACGGGGTAAAAGAATTTGGCGTCGGTCACCGAAATACGTAGATCGCAGGCAAGCACCATTCCCATGGCCCCGCCCGCAACCGTCCCGTTAATCGCTGCTATCGTCAGACCCGCATAATCTGCGACCGCACCTGACAAACGTTCCCAAAGCGGGCTAGTTGCAAGTCCGGCGCGCGCGGCATCTAGATCAGCGCCCGCGCTAAAAACCCGTCCAGTACCTGTCAAAATCAAGACCTTGGCAGTTGCCCCTTCGACCGTATCGGCAAGCGTTTGCAACATTTCAGGCGTCAATGCGTTTGCTTTGTCGGGTCGGTCCAACGTGATGATCAGGCAATCGCCGTCTGTGGAACTGTGGATCACGATAGGCCAACCAAATCACGGATCGCCTGCTCGCGCAGCGACACATCAGTCCCTAGATATTCATCCGCTTGCGGCGAACACATCCAAACAAGCGCTTTTGCAGGCCAGTCGGGCGGGATGTGATCTGACCATTCCATCTGGCTTACCGGATTGATGCCCGACGCCTTAATCTTGCGCTGCATTTCGGTCGCGACAGTCCCGGGCGAAAGACCCATGATCCGTAAACCTTGTGCGCGGGCCTCGTTATCGGCGGCGCGTGTCAGCATGTATGCGGCGGCCTTGGAGCTACAGTAAGCCGACCAGCCCTCAACAGGGCCATGGGCTGCGCCCGATGAAACCGTCAGAATCGTGCCGTGCCCTTGTTGGATCATGCCAGGCATGACCGCCCGCATCCCATAATAGACGCCTTTGACGTTGATATCTATCAGCCGCCCCCATGCCTCGGGGTCAGTATCCGCGAGGTTCCCGATGGGATCCACCACACCTGCGTTTCCGACCAACACATCAAGCCCGCCAAAAGCCGCAGCGGTCGCGTTCACCGCAGCCTCGACCTCGCTGTGTCGAGACACATCGCAAGGGATCGCCAAAGCCCGAGACCCGATGTCTCCTGCCGTTTGCGCAATCTCATCAACGCTGCGCGCAATCAGAGCCACATTGGCGCCCGCATCGGCAAACGCATAAGCCGCAGCCTGACCAATTCCGCGGCTTGCACCGGTGATGAGGACGGTTTTCCCGCTCAAATCAAAGTTTTTCATCGTTCATCCCTTTTTACTGACCACCGGAATCGCTAGGTTTATAGTGAAATTAGCGGCCTCGCCCCGATGTGCAAGGGAAAGGCCAACTATCAAAAGGATTCGAAGATGACTTTATTTCCAGTAGTATTTCCAAAAATGCGCGGGGCAGTATGCGTTGCTGCGATCCTATCTGCAGGCACAGCCGCAGCTGATGTTACCGCTGCCGAAGTCTGGGCGGACTGGCAGAAAGACTTGGCTGTCTATGGCAGCAATGGGCTTTCGGTCGGGGCGGACACAATGCAGGGCGACACCCTGACGGTATCTGATATCGTGCTGAAGGTTGATGACGAAAACGCCAACATCACTATCACAATGGGTGACCTGAAGTTTGTTGAAAACGGCGATGGCACGGTGAATGTCCAAATGGCCGCCTCCTACCCTGTCGATATTGCAGTGGATGATAACTCTACCGTTAAAATGACTGTGACTCAGTCAGGTCTGGCTTTGAGCGTCAGCGGTAGCCCTGAAGAAATGGTCTACAATGTATCGGCCGACCAATACGGTATCGCGGTTGGTGAAATCATCGCCGACGGTGAAAAGGTCGACGCCGATTTCCGGATGATCTCGAATGACGTGTCTGGGTCGTACACATCAAAGGCAGGCAAACTGCGCACCGTTGACTTTGATTTTGCGGCCGCGTCTGTTGATGTGCTTTTCGATGTGGTCTCGCCCGATACTTCGGGTGAATATGTTACTTTCAGCGGCAAAATCGCGGGCCTTAGCAGCGAGGGCAGCAGCAGCATACCTATTGGTGAAGCAGCCAATGACCCAGAAATGCTTTTCAAGAACGGATTTGGGTTTGATATTGGGTACGCCTATCAATCCGGTAGCTATCTGTTTGATGTCAATGCTGATGGCGAGCAAATATCTGGCACCGCGCGCACTGGTGCTGGATCGTTAAACGCCACAATGAACGAAACCCAAATCAGCTATGATACATCAGTCACGGACATGAATGTCGCAATTGAAGGCGAAAGTATCCCGTTCCCAATTGAGGTGTCACTGGCCGAGTACGGTATTGGTTTTGATATGCCTTTGGCCAAAACTGACGAACCTGCCGACTTTGGTTTGCGCCTGAACCTGACTGATCTTGCGGTGAACGATATGATCTGGATGATGGCCGACCCAAGCGGCGCCCTGCCCCATGATCCGGCGACTTTGCTGATTGATTTGTCTGGCAAGGCCAAGTTGTTCTTTGACTTGCTTGACCCCGCCCAGGCCGCGGCGATCGACATGATGGACGTCCCAGGAGAGCTGAACGCAGTGACGCTTAATAACCTGTCGTTAAAGCTTGGTGGTGCCGAGTTGACCGGCCTTGGCGATTTCACATTCGACAACACTGACCTGGACACATTCGACGGGATGCCGCGCCCTGCGGGCGAGGTGACGATGAACCTCAAAGGCGGGAACGCTTTGATCGATAGCTTGGTCCAAATGGGCCTGATCCCCGAAGACCAAGCCATGATGGGTCGCATGATGATGGGTATGTTTGCCCGCTCTGTTGGGGACGACGAACTGTCGTCCAAGATTGAGATCAACGACCAGGGCCATGTGATCGCGAACGGTCAGCGCATCCAGTAAACACCTCTGCGGCGCGGCGGGGCCTTGCAGCACCGTGCGCCGCAGATTACCTGAGAGGGGAACCAAAGGATATCGCATGCCAAATCCCCTGTCTGACCTGACCCAACAACTGCTTGATTACGCTGCCCGCGCGGGTGCCGATCAAGCCGATGCCGTTGCCGTCGACGGCACATCCATATCCATTGACGTGCGTGCTGGTGCGCTTGAACACGCGGATCGGTCCGAAGGGATTGATGTGGGTCTGCGCGTTATGGTCGGTCAACGACAAGCCTGCGTATCGTCGTCAGACACCAAGCCCGAAACTCTGCGCGAGATGGCAGACCGCGCGATCGCGATGGCAAAAGAAGCCCCCGACGACCCCTATGCAGGCCTTGCTGATCCATCCCAATTGGCGGCGATGACAGATAACGCTGCGCTAGAATTATACGATCCAAGCGACGAGCCTGACCCTGCCACATTGCAAGCCGACGCTGCCCGCGCAGAAGCCGCGGCATTGCAAAACAAAGGCATCAGTCAGGTCCAATCCGCATCTGCGGGCTACAGTCACAACCGCATTCACATGTCAGCGTCCAACGGGTTTTCGGCAGGTTACAGCCGCACAAGCCGCGGCCTATCATGTGTCGCAATCAGCGGCACAGGCGCGAATATGGAACGCGATTACGACTATGACAGTCGCATTTTCAGCGCGGACCTGCGCGATGCAACCGAGATCGGCATCCGCGCCGCCGCCCGTGCCGTTGAACGTGTCGGCGCCCGCAAACCAAAAACAGGCGCCTATCCTGTACTGTTTGATGAACGCATTTCCAGCGCGCTTATAGGTCATCTGTTGCAGGCCACCAATGGTGGCGCGATTGCGCGCGGCTCAAGCTGGTTGCGCGATGCGTTGGGCGAACAGGTGTTACCCAAGGGGCTATCGATAATTGAAGACCCGCACCGGATACGTACCGCATCGTCGCGCATGTTTGACGCCGAGGGACTGCCAACCGCCCGCCGCGCAATCGTGGACGATGGAGTCTTGATGGGGTGGACGCTTGATCTGGCAAACGCCCGCAAACTTGGTATGGACAGCACTGGTAATGCCGCGCGCGGCACCTCTGCCCCACCGTCGCCGAGCCTGTCAAATGTCGCGTTGACCCTAGGTACCGCGAGCCGCGACGATCTGATTGCGCAGATGGGCACTGGCCTGTTGGTCACATCGATGATCGGGTCCACGATCAACCCCAACACAGGTGACTATTCGCGGGGCGCATCCGGTTTCTGGATTGAAAACGGCGAGATCACCCACGCGATCAACGAATGTACCGTCGCGGGCAACCTGCGCGATATGCTAATGCGGATCACCCCAGCCAATGACGCGCAACCGCATTTATCAACTGTCGTCCCGTCGATCTTGGTCGAAGGATTGACCCTTGCAGGCGACTGATCTTGATCTTCTGACTGATGCGGCCATCAAGTCTGGTAAAATCGCGTCTGACTATTTTGGCCAGAGCCCGCAAGTTTGGGATAAACCAGATGATGCGGGACCCGTGACTGCGGCTGATTTGGCCGTGAACGAGATGCTCCAAGACACCTTGCGCACCGCCCGCCCTAATTACGGTTGGCTGTCGGAGGAAACGGAAGACGACGCGGACCGCTTAAACACGGATACCATTTTTGTGATCGATCCGATTGACGGAACCCGTGCGTTTATCAACGGATCCAAAGATTGGGCGCATGCATTAGCGGTCGTTCATAAGGGCCAAGTTAAGGCAGCGGCCGTGTATCTGCCGATGCGCGACGCGATGTTTACTGCGTCTTTAGGCGGCGGTGCGTTCTTGAATGGTGATCCGATTGCCCCATCAAGTTGCACCGATCTGACCCAAGCGACCGTGTTATCACATAAGGCCAACAACAACGGCAAATACTGGAAATCCGGTGCGTTTCCTGATGTGAAATTGGCATTTCGGTCTTCACTCGCTTATCGGCTTTGCCTTGTGGCCCAAGGTCAGTTCGACGCCATGATCACCCTGCGCCCGACGTGGGAATGGGATGTGGCTGCGGGAACCTTGATTTTGGCCGAAGCTGGCGGCAATGCAACCACCCAAAAAGGCCAAGCCATTGCGTTCAACAATCCGCACCCACAGCTTGATGGGTTGGTCGCGGCTGGCGGCCTGCAGGCATCGCTGCTTGCCCTACTGGCTTGAGACTGCGTCCAAGGCCCCGTAGACTACGCATAAATAACTAACATCACAAAGGTTTCAGCCCATGACACAACGTTTGCACCTCGTATTCGGCGGTGAGCTGGTCGATCCGACCAAAAATGCTTTCAAAGATGTCGACGCGATCGATATTGTCGGCATGTTCCCCGATTACGACACCGCATATAATGCGTGGAAAAATGCCGCCCAGCGCACGGTTGACAATGCACATATGCGTTATTTTATCGCGCATATTCACCGGCTTCGTGACGAAGAAACACCTGCGTCCCCGACCGACGAGCTCGGCAGCTAAGCCCCGCCGATGGTCCAATCATCGTTTTTTGCCGCGTATCTTACAGCGACGCGGCCTGTTGAACGCGGCGCTGTGCCGCAAGACGCGCCGCCGCGCCCAAGCGGTGCATTAATTTGGGCCATTTGCGCGAGCGCCCATCACCGACGCGCAATGGACACGCTTTGCAGTCGATTGTCGGACGACGGCGAGGTGGTGACCATTGTCTCGACACTTGCGTCTCCCGCTGACCCAAATGTACCCACCACCCCGAATACACGGCGTACGACGCGCGCGTTTTTACAGCATTGGCAACCGCAGCTAATTTTGTGGGTTGGCGGGCTGCTTGACCCCGCTGTGGTATTTGAGATCAGCAAATCAGGTGCGCCCGCTGTAATGATCGAGGCCGATGGCACAAGCATTGCTAAGACTCCAGGCCGCCATGTTCCGGGACTGTTGCGCCAATGTTTGCAGACTTTTGCCGAAATTCTGACTATTGACGACGCGGACGCGCCCAAACTGTTAAAGGCAGGTGCGAATCCCGGCACGTTGCAGACAATTGGCGTGCTTGATGATGCAGTCGCACCGCCGCCTTGCGACGATGCTGTGCGTAGCTCCCTGACCACACGGCTTGGTGCCCGCCCAATGTGGCTGGCCGCTGATATTCCGATGGGCGAGGTTGCAACCATCGCTGCCGCCTACCGCCATGCAGCGCGGCGCGCGCATAAGACGTTGCTGATCATCACCCCCAGACGCACAGAGGACACCAAGGCCATGGAAGATGCGTTTCGCCGCGACGGCCTCAGCGTTGCCTGCCGCCACCACGGTGAACAGCCAAAGGAAGCGACCCAAATATACGTGGTCGATACCGACGAAGGGTTGGGTTTGTGGTGCCGTTTGTCATCGATCACCTACCTCGGAGGCAGCCTAAGCGATGGCGTTTCGCCTGATCCGTTTGTGCCTGCCCTTGTCGGATCAGCAATTGTGGCTGGCCCCCACCAAGAGGCATATCAAACCCATTTTGACCGTTTGTCGAATGCGGGTGCGATTAAGCAAGTGTCCACAGCAGACGGACTTGGCAGAGCGATCGAAGATTTGCTTGCCACGGATTTGGCCGCCCAACAGGCCCACGCAGCTTGGGACGTGACATCGCAGGGTGCGGATGCGACCAATGAACTTATGTCGGTCATTTATACTTATCTTGATCAGGTGAATACCTGATGCGCGCGCCTGATTTCTGGCATCGCTCTGCCGATAAGCCAGGCATATTGGCCCGCTTGCTCAGCCCGCTTGGTTGGATATATGCGGCAGCAACAGCGCGCCGGCTTGCCCATGGCACCCCATACCGCGCGCCTGTTCCCGTCATATGCATCGGCAACATCAATGCGGGCGGAACAGGAAAAACGCCCACTGCAATCGCTGTTGCAGAGGTTTTGATCGGACTGGGTGCCAAACCTCATTTCGTCAGTCAAGGTTATGGCGGCTCCCTTCTGGGGCCAGTTCAGGTGCAAGACGGCGTACACCGCGCTGACCAGACAGGTGACGAGCCGCTTTTGCTAGCTGCGTTTGCGCCAACGTGGGTGTCCAAAGACCGCGCCGCAGGTGTGCAAGCCGCCGTTCATGCGGGCGCGCAAGTGATCATTCTTGACGACGGGTTTCAGAACCCAGCGGTTTTCAAGGACCTCAGCATCGTGGTCGTGGATGCAACCCGTGGTTTTGGCAACGGGCGCGTCATTCCGGCAGGGCCACTGCGCGAACCTGTCGATGTCGGACTGAAACGCGCAAGTCTTGTGGTCTGCATCGGGGCGCACGAACCGCCGCTGGAATTTCCGGTGCCAACGGTGCGCGGGCAACTCGCCCCGCTGCGCACTGGTATGCAATGGAAAGATATGCCCGTGTTGGCGTTTGCAGGGATCGGAAATCCGCAAAAATTCTTTGATACGCTGACGATTGCGGGCGCAAAGATTATCCATGCAGAACCCTTGTCGGATCATCAACCGCTGACCTCGGCGCTGATGACACGGCTTGAAGCAGAGGCGAAATTGCGCCGTGCTCAACTGGTCACAACTGAAAAAGATGCGGTGCGCTTACCGGATGCATTCCGTGCCAAAGTCCTGACATTTCCAGTGCGATTGACGTTAACCGATTGGAACCCGTTGCACGACGCACTTGCCAAAATAGGGTTTCAGTCGAGCAAATCCTGATCCTGCCCAAGCGACGGTGAGGCTTTGGTTGGGCTTATATCGGCATCTGAGAACAAGACGGGAAGACGCACCGACGGCACGCCGTCTAGGTCAACTTGCATCCCGCGCGCAACGATCTGTGGGTCCGCGAATACCTCTGCCATTTCGTTGATGGGCCCCGCGGGCACGCCCACATCTTCGCAAGATGACAGCAGATCAGCCTTGGTCCACGTCTTGGTTTTTGCGGTAATCAAATCGGTGAGCGCATCCCGATTCTCCAAGCGATCCGAATTGGTCGCATAGGCCGGATCAGCCGCAATCCCAAGCAATGTGCACAGCCGCTCAAACTGTCCGTCATTGCCGGACGCGATAATCACATAGCCATCTGCGCAATCAAAAACGGCATATGGCACGATATTTGGATGCGCGTTACCAAGCCGCTTGGGGGCATTGCCCGTTTCCAGATAATTCATGCCCTGATTGGCCATCACGGCAGTCGCCACGTCAAACAGGGCCACATCAATGTGCTGCCCTTTGCCCGTCGTGTGCCGTTGGTTCACAGCCGCCAAAATGGCAGTGCTCGCGTAGAGCCCCGAAAAGATATCAGTGACCGCGACGCCGACCTTTTGGGGTTGCCCCTCTGGGTCGCCAGTAACCGACATTAACCCCGACATGCCCTGCAAAATATAGTCATATCCAGCGCGGTGCGCATAAGGGCCAGTTTGGCCAAAGCCAGTGATCGAGCAGTAGATTAATCCGGGATTCAGCGCATGAAGACTGTCAAAATCGAGCCCGTATTTGGCCAACCCGCCAACCTTAAAATTCTCGATTAAAATATCGGCATCGGCAATAAGACCGCGCAGCTGTGCTTGGCCTTCTGGCGTGCGGAAATCGATGATGACCGACTGCTTTCCACGGTTACAACTGTGGAAATACGCGGCACTGCGTTCGCCGTTATGGTCAACAAATGGCGGGCCCCATTGGCGCGTATCATCGCCAGTTGGGGCCTCTACCTTAATCACGTCAGCCCCAAGATCGGCCAGCGTTTGACCGGCCCAAGGGCCAGCCAAAATACGCGCCAGTTCGATAACCTTGAGGCCAGACAGCGGCTGCATTATCCGCCGATCTTTTCATCCAGAACAGATTGGAACTCGGCATAGGCCATGTTCGCATAGTTTTCGCCGTCGATCAGGAACGATGGCGTGGACCGTATATTGTCCCGTTTTGCATTGGCCTCATACCAACCAACAAGGTTCTGTGCATTTTCGGCGTCGTTCAGACATTCATCAAGCATTTCGTCTGTCAGACCAGCGGTTTTTGCCAGCTTGCGCAATTCATTGACGATTGTAGCCGGATCACCGCTTGCAGTCCACTCGCGTTGCTTTTCATACATAAGTTCGGTGAGGCCGAAGAAACGCACCTCACCGCCACAACGGGCGATTATGGATGCCCAGAGGCCAAAGCGGTCAAAGTAAACTTCTCGGTAAACGAACCGGACTTTGCCAGTGTCGATGTAATCCGCCTTTAGCTGTGGATAAACATTCGCGTGAAAATTCGCACAGTGCGGGCATGTAAACGATGCATATTCCACGATCTCAACGGGCGCGTCGGCAGACCCTAGGACCATATCCATGATGGTAGACGGATTTGCAGGTGCCGTTGATGTCGTGGCGGCCTTTAGCGGGTCAACAGGCAAGGCAGCATCTGGTCGCGTCAGAGCCCAAGCCCCAAGCCCGGCCGCAGCCACCCCACTAGCAATTAAATTTCTACGAAGCATAGCGTTTTCCTTATGTGTCTTTAGGATTTGCGTTTGGATATGACGTTTGCACCCAGTGCTGCAAGTGCGCTGCGCAAATCATCACTTTGAATTGATTTGGACAAATCAGCCGCTTCGGCCTTTGCCGCAGGGTCGGGGCCTTTAGGCAAGGCAGGGGCTAGCGCAAATGCAGCGCGGCCTTCGTGGAACCCAGTTGGCGCTGTCTGCGTGATTCGCACCCGCGAAATAGCACGGTATCCGTAACAGGCGTTCACCTTTTCGCGGATCTGCTCTTTTTGCATTTCCAACATCGGTGCTTGCGCGCCTGTCGTCAGAACGGTCAGTGTCGCTCCCATGCCGCCCTTGCCATAAGATACGTTGACAGGTGTTGCGATGGCAGAGGTCGCTTCGCCCACGATCTCGGACCAATGGGTAAGCAGACGGGTCACAGCAAAACCCCGCGTTTCTGATGCGGTGCGAATACGGGTTTGCATCAGGCTTGCCGCCCGAGAAAATCCGTGTGTTGTGCTGGTGTGACGTGGCTGTTTCATATCTAAGCGCTAATCTAATGGAATGACGTGGCCATGCCAGCGAAACCAGTTGTTAGGATGAATAAACTTTGCGTGATCTCGCCCAAGACCTGTTGAACTGGTACGATGTACATGCGCGCGACATGCCGTGGCGCGTGCCGCCTGCGGATCGCAAGACAGGTGTTTTGCCTGATCCATATGCGGTATGGCTGTCCGAAGTAATGTTGCAGCAAACAACCGTTGCCGCTGTGCGCGCCTATCATGCGAAATTTATCGGGCTTTGGCCGACGGTTGCAGATTTGGCTGCGGCAAAGGATGCTGATGTCATGGCTGCATGGGCGGGTTTGGGGTATTATGCCCGTGCGCGCAATTTGTTGAAGTGCGCCCGCGCGGTTGTTGCAGATCATGGTGGTTCATTCCCGCAAACCAACGATGCGCTTCTGTCTTTACCTGGCATCGGGCCTTATACGGCCGCTGCCGTGTCTTCGATCGCATTTGATCAGCCGTCTGTCGTCGTGGACGGCAATGTCGAACGGGTGATGGCGCGATTGCATGATGTGCATGACCCGTTGCCTGCATCTAAACCTAAGCTAACGTTGCTGGCAGCAGGTCTGACACCGCAGACCCGGCCCGGCGATTACGCCCAAGCTGTTATGGACCTTGGGGCCACTATTTGCAGCCCGCGCAATCCGACCTGTGCGATTTGTCCGCTGCGCGCGCGTTGTGCTGCATTTGCGGAGGGAACTGCTGCTGACCTTCCTAAGAAGACACCCAAGAAAAAGGTCCCGACCCGCTATGGTATTGCTTATGTTGTGAGGCGGAGTGATGGGGCTTGGCTGTTGGAAACCCGACCCGAAAGTGGGCTGCTGGGCGGGATGTTGGGGTTTACGACAACGGATTGGTCGGATGCGCCAAACCCCGCGCCGCCCGTCGATGCAGATTGGCAAACGCTGAACACGATTGCGAAACATACGTTCACGCATTTTCATCTGGAACTGACCATTCAAACCGCCATAACCAATACTGTACCAACGCGCGGACATTTCGTGGCACAGGCCGATTTCGACCCAACGGCGCTGCCAACCGCAATGCGCAAAGTCTACGCGCAAACCAAAGCGACGTTACGCCACGATTGAGCTTTGGATGCCTAGTCCATAGGGTTGCCACAATCGACATATAGGCGGCGACCATGACTTTTGTTCAGACACCAACCATCGCGAAGCTGACCTCGGCGTTGCCATTTTGGATTTCTATCCTATTGATTCCAATCGCTATTTTTAGCGCTTCGGCGGGCGGTTTTGTTGTTGCCGATTTGTACTTGGTATCTGTTTTCGATTGTTGATTTGTTTGCTGGTTTGAACGAATCCAATGCCGATCCGCAGACGCCCGACGACCAACTTTATTGGTACCGTTTGATCACGATGATCTGGGCGCCGCTGCAGTTTGTGACGATATTCGGGATGCTTTATTATGTGACACGCGCCGATCATTTGGGCGGTTGGGAGCAGTTTTTTCTGTTCATCGGTGTTGGCGTTATTACGGGCACCATCGGGATCAATTATAGCCATGAATTGATGCATCAACGGCCCAAGATTGAGCGCCAAATGGGCGATGCCTTGTTGGCGATGGTGCTGTATTCGCATTTCAGGTCCGAGCATTTGCTGGTGCATCACCGCTATGTTGGCACACGACGTGATCCGGTGACGGCGCGGTTTGGTGAAGGATTTTGGCGGTTTTTGCCGCGTGTGCTGCGCCAGAGCTATGTATCTGCTTTTGCAGCAGAAAAATCGATGTTGGCGCGTAAAAAACTGCCTTGGCACGACCGGTCAAACCCGTTTTGGCAGTACTGGCTGATGCAGGCGTCGTTTCTTTTGTTGGCGCTGATTATTGGTGATGCTTGGGGATTATTTTTGTTTTCAGTTCAAGCATTTACAGCAATTTTCCAGCTCGAGTTAGTGAACTATATTGAGCATTATGGATTGACCCGTAAACATCTTGGGAACGGTAAATATGAGCACGTTATGCCGCGCCATTCTTGGAATTCATCGCTGCGGGCATCCAACTGGTTGCTGATCAATTTGCAGCGCCATTCGGACCATCATTACAAGCCGGACCGGCGGTTTCCATTGCTGCAAACCTACGGCAAAGCAGAGGCCCCGCAGCTGCCATATGGCTATCCGGTGATGACGCTTGCAGCGCTGTCGCCGACGCTTTGGCGCCGCATGATGAACCCGAAGGTCGCGAGATGGCGCGACATGTATTATCCCGAGATTACGGATTGGGAACCGTACCGCGATGGGTCATTGCCGCTGCCAAAATGGCTGTAATTTTCGCATAAGTTTTGCATAAGTTTCGTATATGTCGATTTTGGGTGTGGGGTTTATTGCGCTTGGCACGCTGGGGCCTTGCCCCAGCCCCCCTGAGTATTTTGAAAAAGCGAGGCGGTTTGGTGGGTGGTACGCCCTATGCGGGGGAGTACCACCGTCACCATATTAGGTTTGTGATCAGGCGCTCAGCAGTTTTTTACGTGATGAGTATTCGTCTGCGTCGATCTCACCTTTGGCAAGTCGCAAGTCTAGTTCTGCCATCGCTGAGGATGCGCCACCTTGTGGTGTTGCGTGGTCAAGGCGGCGAACAAGCCAAATAATGCCAGCCACCACCAAGCCCAAGGCCACGATCCAGACCACAGGCCCGAACATCATACTAGGGCCATAGCCATAGCCGTCGCCCATCATATGGCCGTACTCGCCCGAATCGGCGAAAGCAGGTGTTGCAAACATTGTCATAACGAAAATAGTGCGGGTCATTGGTGCCTCCATGGGTAAATTCATTGTTCTGATCATCACGCAGAAAAGACCCCCTTACCTTGATCCAAGTCAATTTGGCTCGGTTTGCCAAAAACAAAAAAACCCCGCCCGAAGGCGAGGTTGAAGGTAGGGCATGCGCGCACCGTCCATGTGTAATGGACGGTAGACTGCATGCACCGGCGGTATTCGAATTTCGGGTGTTAGTGCTTGGCCATTTCCGAGCGGATTTGCTGGCGTAGCAAATCGATTGGGACTTTTTGGCCGTCGCGTTTGAACTGCCAATAGGTCCAGCCGTTACAGCTTGGCGCGCCTTCGAGATGGGCGCCGACTTGGTGAATGGACCCTTTGATGTCGTCCCCGATCAGGGTGCCGTCTGCGCGGACCTTGGCCTTGTGCCGTCCGTTCATTGACCACAGCTCTTCTCCGGGGCGCAGCATGCCGCGTTCGACCAGCACGCCAAAGGCGACGCGCGGTTCGGCGCGTTTCGACGTGGACACTTCGAGTGCCTCTTTGTCGAACTTGCGGGTGTTTGCGATGCGTTTCTCTGCGACCTTGCGGTAGGCTGCTTCGCGCTCGATGCCGATGAAATCACGGCCTAGCATTTTGGCGACTGCACCGGTTGTGCCTGTGCCAAAGAACGGGTCGAGCACAACATCGCCGGGGTTGGTGGTGGCGATCAAAACGCGGTGCAGCAGTGACTGCGGCTTTTGCGTAGGGTGGGCTTTGTCGCCGTCTTCGTTTTTCAGACGCTCGTGGCCTGTGCAGATTGGCAGAACCCAGTCAGAGCGCATTTGCACGCCTTCGTTGAGCGCCTTGAGCGCTTCGTAGTTGAAGGTGTATTTGCTGGCCTCACTTTTGCCCGCCCAGATCAGTGTTTCATGGGCGTTGGTCAGCCGTTTGCCACGGAAGTTTGGCATTGGGTTGGATTTGCGCCAGACAACGTCGTTGAGAATCCAGAAACCTTGGTTTTGCAGCTCGTAGCCCATGCGGAACACGTTGTGGTAGGAACCGATGACCCAGATTGCGCCGTTTGGTTTCAAAAGGCGTCGGGCCGCAGCGAGCCATTCACGGGTGAACTTGTCATAAATCGCGAAGCTATCAAATTGGTCCCATGCATCATCGACCGCATCAACTTTTGAGTTGTCGGGACGGTGCAAGTCACCTTTGAGTTGGAGGTTGTAGGGCGGGTCCGCGAAGATCAAATCAACAGAGCCCGCGGGCAGGCTGTTCATGCGTTCGATGCAATCGCCGTCGAGAATCGTATTTAGCGGAAGCGTCGCCGCCTCTTTGGACACAGCTGCGCCCTTGGTTTTGATCGTCATTTATACTGCCTCATTGCCCGGCGATTTGTTCGCTCTATGGTTGGGTCCATTGTGAGTCAGAGATGATTCGCTGTCAAAAGTTAATTGAATCAATCACTTAAGTTTTTATCTTGATACAAGATATTGTGTACCGGTTTGAACGAACGTCTATGGTGTGGGGTCACCCCAAGTTTTAGCAGTGCCTTTTTGTGCACAGGAGTCGGGTATCCGGCGTTTGTGTCCCACCCATAGCCCGGATGCTGTTGCGCCAAATCCACCATCAGTCGGTCGCGCCACACTTTGGCCACAATTGAGGCCGCCGCGATGGACAAGGACCGCATGTCCCCTTTGACGATTGTCTGGTTGGGCGTGGTCAACCCGCGCGGGATCATGTTTCCGTCGATGAGGATGAAATCGGCGGGCGCTGACAACCCGTTGATCGCCCGCACCATCGCGATGTGAGATGCCCGTAGGATGTTGTGGGTGTCGATTTCCGCGACTGTTGCCTCGGCGATGGATACGTCTGCGCAGGCCATCAGTTGATCAAACAGTGCATCGCGCATTTTGGCGCTGACTTTTTTGCTATCGTTAAGCCCATCGGGGATGTTGTCGGGGTCCAGAATTACGGCTGCGGCACAGACCGGTCCGGCCAATGGTCCGCGCCCGACCTCGTCGACGCCCGCGACGGCGCGGGCGCCTTTTGCCATCGCTGCCAATTCGAATGCGAAATCTGGTGTTGTCTTTGTCATGCCCACCAGTGACCAGAGCCACTGGCTGGGATCAAGTGCAAAACCGATGTTACCGGTTACGGCGGTCGGTCCGAAACCCTGCATTGCGCATGCAACGCACGGCCCAGCCTGTCCGAAATCCTTGGCGGGTGATCACGTCACGTTCGCAATTGCGAGGGAAGTTGACGGCATGTGTATAGTGCCGCGCGATGCAGCCGCGCGTAAACATCCGTACGCGGCCTTGATCAGTTTGAAATGCGTTGATGCAGCGCTGTGGTAATATCTTGCGTGCGTTGCGTGGTGTCGCCGGACGGTGCGGAACAGGTGCGACGTGTTCGACCCGAGGTGCTGGTTGTGTCCAAGTAGGCGTTGCTGGAGGGCGATTTTTGTCTTTGATCAACTTGGCAATCGCTGCGGTTGCAAACAGACCAAAGATGATCTGACCAATTTGGTCCTCGTCAAACCCTTGGGCATTGGCGGGAGTGAAGGTCAGTGACAGCGCTGTGGCGCCTGCAATAAGTGTCTTAAACATCGGGTTATCCTTTCCAAGGGTTGGTGATGGATTAACGATGGGTGCAGGTGGTCATGTCGTTCAATAACGAGGGATGGTTATGTGATTGCAGGGCGGTTAACATCATCCGATATTGAATAGCAGGACCAAGCTGGGGCATCTGTCGGGTATGAAACATATAACTTTTTCACTTTTGATCCTGACGGTATGGGCCAATGCGGCGCAGGCGGCTTGCTATGCTGATTATAAGGCAAAGCGGGACGGCCCGTTGCGTCTGCATTACGGTGTGGCTGCTATTGATGGCGACTGCGCGGTGGATGCTGCGGCTGACGCGCTGCTTGACCGCCTATCGGCCGACGACTGGCAACTTTTGACTGTGCTGGGTGTCTTTGATGACGCTGGCCTAGAGGAACGAAAGGAAAGCGCTGGTGACTACTACCTCCGCTACTGAATCCCGCGAGATTGGCAATAAGATCGTCGTGGCAGGCATTGCTGCGATTGTTCTGATTTTGGCGATTACTGCGATTTTGCTGTTCATGAACCTGCCGGACGCAAACGCGTTTAATGCGCGTGTCGAACAGGTATTTATCGAGAATGATCTGCTGACCGGCAACGCTGAGATTAAGCTGCTGGAAATTCTAGCCCAATCCGGCACTGCGTTTTCTGATACGCTGTCGTCTTACCGTTTTGTCATATTTGTGTTGCTGACATTTGCGACTGCGTTGCTGGTCGCCGCGATTGCGTTTTTGGTCATGCTGATCGCGCTGACCCGCCGCATGAGCCAGATCGAACGTAAGGGGATTGAGGTCAATTCATTGCTGATTAGCCGCGATCAGAAATCGGTTTACCTGAACAACTTTGAGTTCAAACTGACCGAGGCAGCGATTGAAACACTGTCGGTTCTGGCAGAGGCCCGCATGGACGACGAAGTTATGTCTGGCGCCGAAATTGAAGGTGTCATTTCAGGCCGTCCTTCTAGTGATTGTGACGAGGCTGCGGGTGCCACGCGCATTAAACGTCTGCGCGATACGTTGGGCAATCAGATGGTCAGCGAATTGCTGGTGAAAAACATTGCCCGCAAGGGGTATATGTTGGCGATTGATAAGGATGTTATCCGCATGGTTTAGCTATGCCAACTTTTCCGTCACAGCCGCGCGCGCCGCATCGGCAAGTTGCGGGATTGCCGCACGCATCATATTCATACTGGCCGGATTGGATGCGTTCCCATCCATCGCCCGTTTGATCACGCCCTGCAAAATGGCGATCAGCCGGAAATACGCGAATGTCATGTAGAACCCCCACGCATCGGGCGCATCCACGCCCCGTTTTGTGCAGTAAGCCGCGACATAGTCCTGTTCTGACGGGATGCCGAGCGCGGTCCGGTCAATGCCAGCGAGCCCCTTGACCAACCCATCTTGTGGCAGTCGCAGGCACATGCATTGATACGCGATGTCCGCCATTGGATTGCCAAGGGTCGACAGCTCCCAGTCCAGCAAGCCGATGACGTGGCTGTTGTCGGGGGAGAACATCATATTATCCATGCGGAAATCGCCATGCACAATGCGCACTTGTCCGTCGTCCGCTGGGGTATTGTCGACCAACCAGTCGATGACCCAGTCGATATCAGCGATCTTGTCTGTCTCGGCGGCGCGGTATTGTTTTGTCCAGCGCGCGACCTGACGGTCAAAGTAATTGCCTGCCCGCCCATAATCCGAAAGCCCGACATCTGCCGGATCAACGCAATGTAATGCCGCCAAGGTTTCGGCCATTGCCGTATACATTTTTGTCCGCGTATTAGAGTCTAATAGGGGTAAAGCGGGATCCCAATGGATATTTCCGTCGAGCAGTTCCATCACAAAGAACTGGGTGCCAAGCGGGCTGTTGTCGCCGCTGAGGTGGTACATTTGCGGGACGGGCACATCGGTTTGGGCCAAGGCTTGCATGACCTGAAATTCGCGGGCGACCTGATGCGCGCTTGGCAGCAGCTTGCCCATCGGTTTGGCGCGCATGACGTAGGACTGATTGCCGGAGGTGATTTTATAGGTCGGGTTTGATTGTCCGCCACTGAACCGCGTAATCGTGTCTAACCCTGCGAAATTCGGCAGGCAGCCCGCCAAATAGGTGGATAGCTCCGCATGGTCAAAATCGTGCAGCGGTTTGGTCATAACGGTTTATCCTTGGTCGCTTTGGTTGACCTTAGCCATGCCGCGCCGCACAGTCTAGAAAATGACAGGGACGGTGACGTGATGGAAATGAACCTTGGGATTAGTGCGCATGTGGCAGCGCTGCGCGATCAAGTTGCAACAATGGTCCGCGACGAGATTGCGCCGCTAGATGCGCAGTTTCATGCGCAGGTGTCGGTGGGGGATCGCTGGCAGTTTACGCCGCGCCAAACCGAAATTCTGGAGACGTTAAAGGCCCGCGCCAAGGCCGCTGGTCTGTGGAACCTTTGGCTGACAGACAGCGAAAAAGGGTCTGGGTTGTCGACTGTTGATTACGCGCATCTGGCTGAAGAAATGGGCCGCGTGCATATCGCTGCTGAGGTGTTCAATTGCAATGCGCCTGACACCGGCAATATGGAGGTGTTCGAGCGTTATGGCACCGACGCGATGAAGGCCCGCTGGCTGGCCCCGTTGATGGATGGTTTGATCCGATCCGCGTATCTGATGACCGAGCCTGATGTCGCCAGTTCGGACGCTACCAATATTGCGATGACATGTATTCGTGACGGTGATGACTATGTGCTGAACGGCGAAAAATGGTGGGCGACGGGAGCGGGCGATCCGCGCTGTGCCGTCTATATTATCATGGTCCGCACGGGTGATGCCGATGCGCCAAAGCACCAGCGACATTCGATGATCGTGGTTGATGCAGCCCTTGCTGGGATCGAAAAGATCCGCCCGATGCAGGTATATGGCAGCGACGACGCCCCGCACGGGCATATGCATATGCGGTTCACCGATGTGCGTGTTCCGGTTGCCGATTTACTGCTGGGTGAAGGCCGTGGGTTTGAAATTTCGCAAGGTCGTCTTGGACCAGGCCGTATTCACCACTGCATGCGCGCGATTGGGCAGGCAGAAGCCGCGTTAGAATTGATGTGTAAACGCGCATTGGCCCGCGAAGCGTTTGGCAAACAGCTTTCCCATCTGGGTGCGAATTTCGACATTATTGCTGAATGCCGGATGAAGATCGAACAGGCCCGTCTGCTGTGCCTAAAGGCTGCTTGGATGATGGACCAGGGCGATGCCCGCGCTGCTGCCCCATGGATCAGTCAGATCAAAGTTGTTGCACCGCGCATGGCGCTGGAGGTCATTGACGAGGCGGTGCAGATGCACGGCGCGATGGGTATTTCGCAAGACACGCCGCTTGCTGGAGCATGGGCTGCGACGCGCACCTTGCGGTTGGCCGATGGTCCGGATGCTGTTCATCGTCGCCAAGTTGCCCGCGCCGAGCTGCGCAAACATACGCAGGAAAAGATGTGACCCCATTCGTGTTCAACACCACGCCTAGCATTCGAATGGGTGCTGGCGAGATCGAAAACCTTGGCAATATTTCGTCTGCAATATGCACGGGCTGCGCGTTGATTGTGACTGACGCGGGCATGGTTCGAACGGGGATAGTGGCCCGCGCTGAAGCGATTTTGCAGCGCGCTGGTGTGGTCGTTAAGACCTATGCTGATGTCGTGGCTGACCCGCCTGAAGCTGTGGTGATGGGCGCTGTAAACATGGCTGAGGGTTGTGGTCTGGTCATCGGGATTGGCGGTGGATCGTCGCTTGATGTGGCCAAGCTTGCTGCCCTTCTTGCGGGTAACTTAGGCACTCTTGCGGGTGCTTACGGTGTGAACAAAGCGACGGGCCCGCGCCTGCCACTGATCGTTATTCCGACCACTGCTGGAACGGGATCAGAGGTGACCCCAATCGCGATTGTCACAACGGGAGCGTCCGAAAAGATGGGTGTGATTAGCCCGCTAATTATCCCCGATATCGCCTTGTTAGACCCTGAATTGACCTATGATTTGCCAGCACATGTGACAGCTGCCACGGGTATTGACGCGATGGTTCACGCGATTGAGGCCTATGCCAGCGTTAACCCCAACAACAATCCGGTTAGTCGCGCGCTGGCGGTTGAGGCGCTGCGTCTCATCGGTGGCGCGTTGGAACGCGCTGTGACTGCGCCCCGCGATAGTGCTGCGCGCGCAGATATGCTGCTGGGGTCGCTGTTGGCGGGTCAAGCATTTGCCAATAGTCCGGTTGCCGCAGTGCATGCGCTGGCCTACCCGATTGGTGGTCATTTTAAGGTGCCGCACGGTCTGTCGAACGCACTGGTGCTACCGCATGTTTTGCGGTTCAATACGCAGACGCATCCAGATGATTATGCCGCCCTTGCGCCGCATGCGTTTGCTGGTGGGCCTGCCACCACAGAGGCGCTAATTGACGGCTTGGTCGCATTGTCAAAGGCGTGTGGTTTGCCACAAACATTGCGCAGCGTGGGGATTGGTGCGGCTGATCTGCCCCGCCTTACCGCCGACGCCATGAACCAAACCCGCCTGTTGGTGAACAACCCGCGCCCCGTGTGCTACGCCGATGCGTTGGCAATTTATGAGGCCGCTTTATGACCCGTCCTATGCCCAATTCCCGTTCTGATTATGTCGTGTTCCAAACCATTACGACCCGCTGGTTTGACAATGACATTTACGGTCACATGAACAACGCTGTGCATTATCAGCTGTTTGATACGGCGGTGAATGGGCATCTAATGTCTGCGGGTGTGCTTGAATTGAAAACCAGCCCGTCGGTGTTTTTGGTCGTGCAGACCAGTTGCGATTATTTTGGTGAAATGGCGTTTCCCGACCTAGTCACGGCTGGCGTTCGTGTCGCGCATTTGGGCAAAAGTTCGGTCACTTATGACATCGGTTTATTTCGCAACGATGCTGTTGAAATCGCCGCGCAGGGCCAGTTTGTACACGTTAATGTTGACCGTGAAACGCGGAAGTCTGTCCCGATTGGGGATGATGCACGTCGGGTTTTAACGGCCATGAGAACGGATATTTAGGTCGGAGTCCGCAGCGTATCCCCAAATGCCAATGTTGGGCTAAGTTCAATAATCTGCCCTGCGCCGCTTTCGTCACCAGCGTTGCGGTCTGCCACGATACGCGCGGCCTTTACGCCAATTTCGCGACGGCACGCATCCATTGTGGCCAATTGCTTTGGCAATCCGTCCAGCAATTCAACGCCGTTAAAACCGGCAAGGCCAACGGAATTTGGCACGTCGACGCCGGATTCTAGCAAATACAACATCCCACCTGCGCCGATCATGTCATTGGAATAATACAAGAAATCCAAATCTGGAGTGCGTGCCAGCATTGCCGCGGTCATTTCACGGCCTTTTGCCAGCGCGGAACCGCCCGAGTAAAACTCTTGATCGGCGATCTCGATGCCGGCCTTGGCGAGCGTCCGTGTGAATCCTTCAAACCGTTTGCGTGCACGGTGATCCAGCGGCATCTTCGTGCCCATAAAGCCAATGCGTTTATAACCTGCAGCGATGATCGCCTCAGCCATTTTGCGCCCCGCACGACGGTGCGAAATACCAACTGCGCAATCAACGGGTTGCCCGTCGACATCCATAATCTCGACAACGGGAACGTCAGCCTGTCGCAACATCGCGCGCGATGCCTCTGAATGTTCCAGACCCGCAATAATAACGCCAGACGGACGCCATGACAGCATCTCAAACAGAACTTTTTCCTCTTTCTCGGGCAGGTAATCTGTCACGCCGACAACTGGCTGGAGCCCTGTGTCTTCGAGCGTTTCGGAAATACCTGAAAGCACCTCTGGGAAAACCATGTTCCCGAAAGATGGAATAATGACTGCAACAAGGTTGACCCGCTGCGAGGCCAATGCGCCTGCGATTTTATTGGGGACATAGCCCAACCGTTTCGCCGCGTCGCGTACCTTTTGGCGGGTGGTTTCGGACACGTCGCCTTTGTTACGTAAAACACGGCTGACGGTCATTTCACTGACACCGGAAGCCTCGGACACGTCACGCAGCGTAAGTGGGCGTTTCTTTTGCGGGATCACTATGGAAAGTCCTGTTTTGGATGGCTTGTAAATAAGACTACAGGCCATCATCTGCTTTGTCCAAGGCGTTCCAACACCCGTTGACCTGATTTGCAAACACAGGCATTGAAAACGAGCGTGGCCCCGTGGCTCAACTGGATAGAGCAGCCCCCTCCTAAGGGGCAGGTTATTGGTTCGAATCCAATCGGGGTCACCACTCATGCTGATAACATTAGATAAATTGGCTACACACCGAAGGTGTGTAAAAAGGTGTGTATCTGAAAACCTGGCATAGAGTTTTTGACATATAGAATCCGTTAAATCAGAAATCTACGTTACATCTGACATATGGTTTCTGCTTGTCTCGAATCTATTTTCTTTTAGAGCCTTGCCCTTGTGTCTACCAAAAGTGCTGCTTGTTCAGGAGTTGGCGCGGGCAGAAGGTATGGCGGCCAAGAGTGATTAGTCACTCGGGTCGTCCCATCCACCAATGTAATCGTAACAGGTTCAGTGGGTCGGTTGCGCCGAACGAAGGACACCCCGAAGTACTCGCTGACGTGGCGCTTCCAATTCCATTCATCGAGTGTTCGAAGAATAATCTTATCCAATGAACCAGTTTTCCTGAGGGTGCACTTGATCTCCAACTTCGCGTAAAGATCACGCAATTTGAACCACTGGTCTTCGTCGTAGCGCGCAAGATGCTCACACAGTAAGCCTTCCATGATCTCGACGAGATCACCGTCTAGAATCGGGTCATTGTCGTTCAGGATCATGTGTCCACCTCCGTGATATTGATCATTTTGCTCAACGTTGATTTCGAAGCCGCTTGGCTGGAAAGCCGACGACGGTTAGCGGCCCGTGTGTAGACTTCTGTCGACTTTGGGTGTGTGTGGCCGAGTACGGCCATCAACTGGTATTCTGTAGCATCATGCTCGGCCATGTTGATGCCAACAGTCTTCTGTCTGACGTCAGCACTCATGGGTCCAAATAGCGGTATTTGATAAGAGAGTGTTGTTGGCTCATCGTAACCACTGAGGAGTGGAACATGAGACAGACAACTGGAATACGCAAAAGCCCTGGCGAGAAGCTGGTCAAAGATATCAAGCGCGCCACGCGCAAGCAGTATTCATCCGAAGAGAAGATCAGGATCGTCCTGGATGGCCTGCGTGGCGAAGACAGCATTGCTGAGCTGTGTCGTCGTGAGGGCATTTCCCAAGGCATCTACTACAAATGGTCCAAGGACTTCATGGAAGCA
>Ga0075441_10000095_pt1 | contig 40481 bp, 40 predicted proteins | sample CoawatmetaG00DNA_FD_71582 | JGI IMG/M metagenome (GOLD analysis project Ga0075441, IMG submission 71582) | Marine microbial communities from the West Antarctic Peninsula - Coastal water metaG002-DNA | ecosystem: Environmental > Aquatic > Marine > Coastal | place: Atlantic Ocean: West Antarctic...
GTCTGGGGCGGTAGGGGCGAAAGTTATCGAAAATAGTTAGGCATTTCATGTTTGGATTTTTCAAAAAGAAGCCAGAGGTCGCGCCGAAAGCGAAAGCGAGCCCTGCGGTGACTGCGATGCGGGCCACGATTGATGCGCAAGAAGCCAGTAATCCGCAAATTAGAGCGATTATGACGGGGAAGGACATCACGGAAAATGTGCTTGAAATGTTGAAAGACGAAAAGGGTGTGCGGGTCGAGAATGCACTTGGGCTCTTAGGTGCGTTGGCCGGATTTAGCTGTAGCTACGTTGTGATGCGTCAATTGGCCGATGGATCGCTGGAGATGAAAGAACCTGAAATTGTGATCGTGAAGCTTAAGGATGGTAGTGAGTGGCTTTTTGGTGACGCGGTGAACAGTCGTTTAGTTGAGGGGGTCGAAATTAGTGGTCAAAAACTCTCGGTTTGGGCGCTGATCGCGGGGAAGGTACAGCAATTGGGTCACCCTTTAACCCTTGATATTAAAGAGTTGTTTGGCATGGTTGCAGAGGCCATCGGAAACCCGAAGTTTGGACACGCGGATTTGCCAGACGCGCACCGCCCGACGGATACGCCGCAAGACTATGTGAAATATCTGTTTCCTAAGGTTTTGCCGCTTCTGGATCGCTATGGGTTAACCCCTGAGCAGTATTTCTTGGCCTTAGCGTTGAGCGCACAAGAGGTGATGCAGATGGCAAAGGGCACGATTGCCCCTGACTTGGCCGCTATAATTCTTATGGAATATGCAGTACCGGCGTCTAAGTTGACGGCGGTACCAAAACCCACCTAAGACCCTCACCAAAAGCGGTGAGGGCGATATTAGTTATGATTTTTCCTGCATGTTGTGGACCATCTTGAGTTTCATTTTGCGCGGCATATAGGGCATCAGCCAGCCCAGTGCGAACCGCTGTTTGGGGTCGTTGATGATCGTCAGTTTTCCGGCCAGCATAGCGTCATAGCCGATTTTGGCGACTGCGTCCGCGCTGGCGCTATCTGCGCCCAGTTTGGTGCCTGTCAGGTTTGCGGTCTCGAAGAATTCCGTGGCGACTGCGCCGGGCTCTAAGGCGGTGACGGTGACGCCTGTGCCTTTTAGTTCTTCCGCGATGGCTTGGGAAAAGCTGGACACAAAGGCTTTGGTCGCGAAGTAGGTGGCTTGCAGTGGGCCGGGCATATAGCTGGCGGTGGACGAGACGTTGAGGATTTTGCCGGATCCGTGTTTGACCATGTCGTTCCCGATTAGATGGCACAGCGTCACAAGCGCGTTGATGTTCAGGTCGATCATGTCCAAGTCGGCGGCGAGGTCCCGTTCAATGAATTTGCCGTGTCCGCCGAAGCCCGCGTTGTTGATAAGCACGTCGATGCGTGCGCCGTTCAGCGCCGTGTAAAGCGTTTTGGCGTGGTCGGCGGATGACAGGTCTTGCGCGATTGTGGTGACGGATATGCCGTGGGCTGCCTCCAGTTCGGCTTTGAGCGCGTTCAGGGCGTCGCCGCGGCGCGCCGTGATGATCAGGTCGCCGCCTTTGGCTGCGTGGTAGCGCGCAAATTAGCGGCCGATGCCAGCGGATGCGCCAGTGATGAGGGCTGTGTTGGTCATGTGGGTTTTATCCTTTGATGCAGGGCAGATGCGTTGAAACGCATCCTACGGGCGCTGCGAATGAAAAAGGGCCCAGACATCAAGTGTTCGGGCCCTTTGGTCGTAGGATGGGTTTTAACCCATCATTGGTTTACCGCCGACGGTCGCGCCGTGATGACATTGGCTGGAACGCAACTCCGACATGGGCTTCGCAATATGGTTTACCGGTTTGCGTGGCAAGCCCACAGAACCAGAAATCATCTGTGGCCGGATCACCGACTGGCCATTTGCAGGTCTTTTCGGTCAGTTCCATCAGGCCGATACGTTTGGACCCTTTTTCGACTTCACTGACTTTGGCCAAGGCCTCTGGTGAAATCTCGTTTGCGGATGGCTGTGGTGGCAACGGCTGCCCAGCTGGAATAATCGCACGACGAGCGGCAGAAATCGGGATGCCGTTTTCATCCAGCTCAAGCACTTCGGGCTCTGCAGGCTTGGACGACGATGGCGCCGCCTTGGTTGACTGTGGCGCTGCCCTTGGCTTGGCGGGTGCCTTGGTGGCGACCTTTGCTGCCGGTTTATCCTTTGGCGCAGCCTTTGCTGCGGCCCCACCGGAACCCGCACGGTTAGAAAGGCCCAAACGGTGTACTTTACCGATCACAGCATTGCGCGTCACACCGCCCAATTCTTTGGCGATCTGGCTCGCAGACTGTCCTTCGCCCCACATCTTTTTAAGCGTCTCAACGCGCTCATCTGTCCAGGACATAGAAATTCCTTTGATTTGTCGGCGGGATGCGGATCGTCCACATCAGGCCTTGTCTATTCTCTTGATCCCTTATTCTAAGCACTGCAGACACGGATGTGAAGCACCATGGGTGCATTTCAAGAGGGAAAGCCGCAATGGAACAGCAAACAGACATGGGTGTGCGTCGTTTTGGCCGCGTAAACTGGCTTGGAACCCGTACTTTGATGGGGCGCGAGGTCAAGCGGTTCATGAATGTGTGGTCCCAGACCGTTATGGCCCCGTTGATCAATGCGGGTCTTTTTCTGATGATTTTTACGATCGCAATTGGCCCGCAGCGCGGCGATGTCATGGGCGTTGCGTTTATCACATTCCTTGCACCGGGTATTTTGACGATGACCGTGATCCAGAACGCATTTGCAAATACATCTTCCAGCCTCGCGTCCGCAAAGGTGCAGGGCAATATCGTTGATACGCTGATGCCGCCGTTGTCAGCCGCCGAGATTGTTGCGGGTTATTTGTTTGGTGCGGTGGCGCGCGGTGCATTGGTGGCCGTGGTGATCCTGACGGGCAGCGTTCTGTTCTTGGGGATTATCCCTGTGAATTTGGCTTGGATGATCGTGTTTGTGTTTCTTGGCTCTGTCCTGATGGGCGGTCTTGGCCTGATTGCGGGTATTTATGCGAATAAATTTGATCAGCTTTCCGCGATCTCGAACTTCCTGATCACGCCGCTCGCGTTTTTGTCGGGCACATTTTATTCTATTGACGCGCTGCCTACGTGGTTGCAAACGCTGTCCCACGCCAATCCGTTCTTTTACATCATCGACGGAGTCCGCCACGGCATGATCGGCGTGTCTGACAGCAGCCCTTGGATTGGGCTTGGTGTGGTTAGTGTGGCTTGCGTGTTGGTGGTTGGTCTTTGCTGGCGCTGGATGAAGACCGGTTACCGGTTAAAGTCGTAAAGCCGCCCCCGCGCACAGATTTTCACAAGGGGGTTTTCAGCGGCCAAACATTGCGCTATCCAAAACCCATTATGACACGCACAACATATGTGATCCGACGCCGACGCTAATTTTTGCGTCCGCTGATGCTTGTCTTCTTTCACCCCCAAAAAACCCATCCCAATAAACATTGACATGACGCCCTGCCATTGGCACCAATCGGGCTTCTTTTATCCAGAAAAGGCTGATCCGCTATGATCGCTTCCGTCCTGCCGACCTATTCCCGCGCACCCCTGACATTCGTCAAAGGTGAAGGCTCTTGGCTGACAGAGGCTGACGGGCGACAGATATTGGATTTGGGCGCGGGCATTGCGGTGAATGTTTTGGGTCATGCGCATCCTGCGCTGGTGACTGCGTTGACGGATCAAGCGAATGCGCTGTGGCATGTGTCGAACCTGTACAACATTCCTGCCCAGCAAAAGCTGGCTGATGCGTTGGTCGATAAGACGTTTGCCGACACGGTATTTTTCACCAATTCCGGCACAGAAAGCTGCGAGTTGGCGATTAAGATGGCCCGTAAATATTGGTACGACAAAGGCCAGCCGGAGCGGACGGATATCATCACCTTTGCTGGGTCGTTCCATGGCCGCTCGTCCGCTGGCATTGCCGCTGCAGGGTCTGAGAAAATGACCAAAGGGTTTGGCCCGTTATTGCCCGGATTTATTCATCTGGAATTTGGCGATCACGATGCACTGACCGAGGCTGCAAAGTCCGGCATGGTCGCGGGCATTCTTGTGGAACCGATATTGGGCGAGGGTGGGATCAAAGTCCTGCCGGATGCTTGTCTTAAGGGGCTGCGCGATTTGTGTGACGAGCACGGTATCTTGATGATGCTCGACGAGGTGCAGTGCGGCGTTGGCCGGACCGGCAAGCTGTTTGCGCATGAATGGGCAGAGGTCACGCCTGACATTATGATGGTCGCTAAGGGTATCGGCGGTGGCTTTCCGCTCGGCGCTGTTTTGGCGACTGAGGATGCGGCGTCTGGCATGACTGCTGGCACGCATGGGTCGACTTATGGTGGCAACCCGTTGGCCTGTGCTGTTGGCGGTGCTGTCATGGATATTGTCGCTGATGATGCGTTCTTGGCCGAGGTGAACCGCAAGGCGTCGCTGATGCGTCAACGGCTCGAAGGGCTGGTTGCCACGCATCCTGATGTGTTTGAAAGCGTGCGCGGAACTGGCCTGATGCTTGGTTTGAAATGCGTTGCAGTGAACATGGATGTCGTTAACGCGGGCTATGATCATAACCTGCTGGTGGTGCCTGCTGCTGATAACGTGATCCGGCTGTTGCCCGCGCTGAACATCCCTGACACGGACATCGCGGCGGCGGTTGAAAAGCTTGATGCGGCAGCGACCCAAGTGGCCCGCAACGCCTGAGCGTACTGATAATTTTCTGGGCTGCAGCCCGCTTATATAAAGACACTGATATGACCCATTTTCTAGACATTCACACGACTGACACCACCGCCTTGCGGGGCATTATCGACCAAGCACGCGTGATGAAAGACGCGCGTGCAGGGCAGCCTAAAGGGGCAAAAGACGCGGATCAGCCGCTTGCCGGACATATGGTTGCGCTGATTTTTGAAAAGCCATCAACCCGTACGCGCATTAGCTTTGACGTCGGTGTCCGCCAAATGTGTGGTGAAACCTTGGTGCTGTCCGGCGCTGATATGCAGCTTGGGCATGGTGAGACGATCGCAGACACGGCGCGGGTTTTGTCGCGTTATGTTGATCTGATTATGATGCGCACGTTTGAAGAAGATACGATTTTGGAGATGGCGGAATACGCATCTGTGCCAGTCATCAACGGGCTGACCAATCGCACGCATCCGTGTCAGATCATGGCCGATATCATGACGTTTGAAGAACATAATGGCCCGATCAAAGGCAAGAAGGTTGTTTGGACTGGTGACGGCAACAACGTGTTCGCCAGCTTTGCCCATGCTGCCAAGCAGTTTGATTTTGAGCTGGTGTTTACGGGGCCAGAAACCTTGCAACCGGAGCGCGCGCTTGACGGGCTTTATACGACGCAGCGGAATCCGGATATTGCAGTTGAAGGTGCTGATCTGGTCGTGACGGACACTTGGGTGTCGATGCATGATCCGCAATCGGCTCGTGAACGCCGCCATAATCAGCTGCGTGGGTATCAAGTTAACGACGCGCTGATGGCCAAGGCCAAAGGCGACGCACTGTTCATGCATTGCCTGCCTGCGCACCGCGATGATGAAGCCACGTCATCGGTGATGGACGGAAAGCATTCGGTGATTTTCGATGAGGCGGAAAACCGGCTTCACGCGCAAAAGGCGATCATGCGCTATTGTCTGGGCAAATAGCGCAGGCCGACATACAGATTTGCCTTGCGCACGCACTGTGTCGCGGGGATGTAGAATGAAATTGGATTGAAAAGGCGACCACTATGGAAAACTCACGTAACTTTTATATCAACGGTATGTGGACTGCGCCAATGGCTGGTCAGGACTTTGACGTTATTGACCCGTCTACTGAGGAAGTCGCGGACACGATTGTGCTTGGTGGTCAGGCGGATACTGATGCGGCTGTTGCTGCTGCCAAGGCCGCGTTCCCGAAATGGCGTTTGTCATCTAAGGCTGAGCGCCTTGAGTTGATGCAAAGCATTCTGGATGTCTACATGCGTCGCTCTGATGAAATGGGCGCTGTGATCAGCACCGAGATGGGCGCGCCGGTTGATATGTCCAAGGTTTCGCAGTCTGGTACAGGCTCGTTTCACCTCAAGGCGTTTATTGCGTCGCTGAAAGATTATGAGTTTGAACATGCCTTGCGCGCGGGCGAAGACGACACGCGTATTATCCACGAGCCGATTGGTGTTTGCGCGCTGATCACGCCGTGGAACTGGCCGATGAACCAGATCACGCTCAAGGTGATCCCTGCGTTGGCGACGGGCTGTACAATGGTGTTGAAACCATCCGAGCAGTCACCACTATCTGCGATTTTGTTTTCCGAGATTATGGACGAGGCTGGCGTGCCAGCGGGCGTTTACAACATGTTGCACGGCGATGGGTCAGGTGTTGGTAGCCAGCTTTCGGTGCATAAAGACGTTGATATGGTTAGCTTTACTGGTTCCACCCGTGCGGGTCGTGCGATCACGATTGCGGCTGCTGAAACAGTTAAGCGCGTAAGCTTGGAATTGGGCGGCAAAGGCGCGAACCTTGTGTTTGCGGATGCTGATCCAAATGCCGTCGCACAGGGCATCGCGCGCTGCTTTAACAACACTGGCCAGTCGTGCAACGCGCCGACACGGATGCTTGTGGAGCGGTCACGCTACGCCGAGGCTGTGGAACAGGCCAAGGCCGCGGCTAACGCCACCAAGGTCAATGCCGCATCCGAGGGTGGCCAGCATATTGGTCCACTGGTGTCTGAAATGCAGTTCAACAAAGTCCAAGATTTGATCCAACAGGGCATTGACGAAGGTGCCAATTTGGTTGCCGGTGGCATGGGCCGCCCAGAGGGTTTGAACCGTGGTTTCTTTGTGCGTCCAACAGTGTTTGCTGATTGCAACAACGACATGACGGTGATGCGCGAAGAAATCTTTGGGCCTGTACTAGCGATGATGCCATTTGACACCGAAGAAGAGGCGATCGCGATTGCCAATGACACGGACTACGGGCTGACCAACTATGTGCAGACCACCGACCCTGAACGCGCCCGCCGTGTTGCGCGCGCGCTGCGGTCCGGTATGGTTGACATGAACGGCAAAGGCCGTGGCGCTGGGTCGCCGTTTGGGGGCATGAAGCAATCCGGCAATGGTCGCGAAGGTGGCGAATGGGGTCTGGATGAATTCACCGAAGTCCGCGCCATTGGCGGTTGGCCTACTTAAACGAATTTGCGTGATGCCCCGATAATCAGGGCGTCACGTTCAAAGGTTTGGATGTATGCACAAGAAATCACAAAGCCCGATATTTTGCCTTGCGGATGGCACCGTGCGCGGAGTTTTGGCTGTGGTTATTCGCACTGAAGGCCCGTCTTATCGGGCGGTCGGCGCGACGATGGTGTTTGCAGATGACGGATCGCGGCTTGGCAGTTTGTCGTCGGGTTGTATCGAGAGCGATCTGGCGATCCATGCGCAGACGGTGCGCACCAATGGGCTGCCTGTGGTGGTCACATATGGCCGTGGGTCGCCGTTTATGGATATTGAACTGCCGTGCGGCGGCGGGCTTGATATCTTGCTGATCGCTCAGCCAACGGACGCAGAGCAGGGCATTATTGCCAGCGTGACGCGTGACCGGATACCGCGTGTTATTGCGATCTCAAAGACCGATGGTGCGATTACGCTGGGTGATGAGGCCCACGCAATTGCGGATGATTTGTTCGCGCTTTCGCTGACACCGCCGCTGCAGTTTTGCATCTTTGGCAAGGGGCCAGAGGCCGCTAATTTTGCCCAGCTTGCGCAGGCGCTGGGCTACGACGGTACGTTGCTTTCGCCGGACCCAGAGACGTTAAATGGCTTTGTGGGCGACGATTGGCGCACTGTTTTGTTGCACAAACAAGCATGTCCCGCAGGTTTGAACCCCGATGCCCACACTGCTGTCGTGCTATTCTTTCATGACCACGAATGGGAAGCACCCCTGTTGCGGGACCTGTTACAAAGCGATGCATTTTATATTGGCGCGCAGGGCAGCAAGCGGGCAGGGGATGCGCGGACGGTGCAATTACGTGCGCTGGGCGTGGGCCCCGACCAATGCAGCCGAATTGTTGGCCCAATTGGCATGATACCGTCAACACGAGATCCACAAACCCTCGCGGTGTCGGTGATGGCCGAGATATTGAACACAGCACAGTCAGATTTTCTACGGGCGACAGCATGAGAACCGTGAATATGACAGTGAACGGGGCATCTGTTTCCCAAGACGTTGAGGACCGCACGCTGCTGTCGTCGCTTTTGCGTGACGGCCTGAAATTGACTGGCACACATATCGGCTGCGACACGTCGTAGTACGGCGCCTGTATTGTGCACGTGAACGGCCAAGCGGTGAAGTCGTGCACGATGTTCGCGATAGTGGCTGACGGTGCCGAGGTGTCGACAATTGAGGGTCAAGCAAACGCCGACGGCTCGTTGAATGTGATCCAACAAGCGTTCCAAGATCACCACGGATTGCAGTGCGGATTTTGCACGTCCGGTATGGTGATGTCGATGGTCAGCCTGTTGAAAGAAAACCCCAAGCCAACCGAGGCCGCGCTGACTGCTGATTTCTCAGTCGCTGCAATCGCAGGGCTGTCGGTTGATGCGAATAACTTGATCGCTGACCTGCATGGCAGGCCAGAGTACCGCGCGCATTTGGTTAAAGTCATGACAGGCCGCACCGTCGCTGCCGCATAAGGTATTATGCTTCGGTTTCTGCGATCTCAAGGTCCGCGTCGGGGACGTTGAGCGTCGACCATGTATCATCGTTTGTGGGCGCAGGTGGCGGTGCACAAACGCCGCGGTGGATGTTCACCTTGGCCATAAAGTTGGCTGAAACAGGAGCCGTCACGAACAAGAACCCCATGATCAACAGCTCGTGGAACGACCCGTCTGCAAACGTCCAAGAATGGATCATTGATGCGATCAGGAACGCGCCGATGCCGACGGTGCCTGCCTTTGTTGGGGCATGAAGCCGCGACATTGCAGTGTTTAGTTTGAGCAGACCGATCCCCGCCACAAGCGAAAATATTGTTCCGATCAGCAGCGATATGGCGATGGCGTAGGTGGCAATAATTTGCAGGGTCATTCTATGATATCTCCGCGGAGGACGAAGCGCGCGTAGGCGACGGTGGATACGAAACCAAGCATCGCGATGATCAGTGCTGCCTCGAAGTAAATCTGGGTGCCCTGATAGATGCCGAGCAATATGATCAGCCCGATTGCGTTGATGAACATGGTGTCCAGCGCCAGAATTCGGTCGCCCGTGCTTGGCCCGATCCATAGCCGGATCATCGCCATGACTTGCGCCACTGCAACCATTACGAATGCGATCACAAGCGCCCAGTCCATGATTTGCGTGGCTAAAGTCATTCGAAAATCTCCTTTAAGCGCCGCTCGTAGCGGTCCTTGATCTCGTCGCGCACGGCGTCGGGGTCATCGGCATCAAGCGCGTGCACCAGCAGACTGTGCCCTTCGTCAGAAAGATCAGCCGACACGGTTCCGGGCGTCAGGGTGATGGTGCCTGCAAGGATTGTTATCGCCTCGGGGCTGCGCAAATCAAGCGGGATGACAACCCAATTGGGCCGCATGTCCGCGTTGCGTTTGGTCAGCACGATCCAAGCGACTTGCACGTTGGCCACAAGGATATCCCACATGACCAGCACGCAATATGTCAGCATTTTGCCGACCCGCAGGCTTTGCGGTCGATCAGGCCACCAGCGCGCTGTCATGATCGGAATGATGATCCCTAGGATGACCCCAAAGACGACCATGCCCGCAGAGACTTCGTTTTGTAGCAGGGTCCAAACCACGGCCAAAAGGACCGTCAATGCGGGGTGCGGCAACAGCCAACGGTAAAGTTTGCGCATCTTAATGATCCCCCTGCGATTTGGCGTCCGACATCTTGCCTTTGGATGTTAGCACCGTCGTCATATAGGCGTCGGGCGTGAACAGCTGTTTGGCCATTGCGGTGGTGTAGGTTGTTGCGGGCCCTGCGAAAATTGTGTGTGCGACGAGCAGTGCCAGAAGGCCGCCAACTGCGACGTATGACAGGGCTGATGGGCGTGCAACCGCAGGTGCGTCTTCGGGTGCTTCCACGCTGTTGGCTTTCCAAAACAGGATGCTGCCAGTGCGCGCGAAACCCACAACGCTGATCAGGCTTGCGCCAAGCACGATGGCCCAGACCCAGACCATCTGCGCTGTGTCAAATGACGCATCGAGGATCAGCAGTTTGCCGACGAACCCTGACAGTGGTGGCAGTCCTGCCATCGCAATTGCGCCGACAAAGAACATGGCCGCCGTCAAATTCGCGCCCGCCATTGGTGGTTGCGCAGTTAGGTCAAGGTTGGCCCGTCCAGCCCGCGCCAGATCAGAGATCAGGAACAATGCGCCAGCGGCCAGTGTCGAATGCACGATGTAATACAACGCTGCGCCGATCCCTTCGGGCGTGAACAGCGCGATTGATACCATCACCATGCCCATTGATCCGATCACCGCAAATGCGACCAATCGATCAAGGTGCCGTGCTGCCAAAATGCCGATCATGCCGATGGCCAAGGACACCAATGCGGCAGGCAACAGCCACCAGCCATGCAGGCCCGCTGTAACCGCGAGATCAGGCGGAAAGATCAGCGTGTAAACGCGGATGATCGCGTAGGCGCCGACTTTGGTCATGATCGCGAATAATGCAGCGACGGGGGCGGGGGCCTCGGCGTAGCTGGACGGGAGCCAGAAATGCAGCGGGACCACAGCGGCTTTGATTGCGAAGACCATCAAGAGCAGGACAGCCGCGACGCGGATGCCGACGGTTGCACCTTCGTCGATAAGCTGCACGCGCTGCGCCAGATCGGCCATATTAAGCGTGCCCGTTTCTGCATAGATCGCGCCAAGCGCGAACAGGAATAACGTTGATCCCAGCAGGTTGAACAGCACATATTGCACGCCAGCACGCAGGCGCACGGTACCGCCTGCGTGGATCATCAGGCCGTAGGACGCGATTAACAGGACTTCAAAGAATACAAACAGGTTGAATAAATCGCCCGTCAAAAACGCGCCCATAATCCCCATGATTTGGAACTGGAAGAGCGCATGGAAATGTCGCCCGCGTTCGTCCCATTTCGACCCGATCGCATAGAGCAGCACAAACAGCGCAAGCACAGCGGCCAGCAATACCATCATCGTTGATAGGCGGTCACCAACAAGGACAATCCCGAAGGGCGCTGCCCAATCACCAAGCTGATACAGTAAGATCGATCCGTCAGATGCCGACCATGATAGGCCAAGTGCGATGCCGATTAATGCGACCATACTGGCGACTGAGATTACCCGCTGGATGCCGATTTGGTAGCGCGCGGCCAGCACGATGAATGGTGCAATGAACGCTGGTAAAACGATGGGGAGGATCAACCAATGGATCATACTGCGTCCTCCGGTGTCGGATCATCGACGTGGTCATCGTCCCCGCCCAGATACGCCCCAAGTGCAATCATCACGACCACAGCTGTCATCCCAAACGAGATAACGATGGCTGTTAACACAAGTGCTTGGGGCAATGGGTCGGTGTATGTTGTTGCATCGCTTAAGATTGGCGGCGCACCCACGGTGAGCCTGCCAGACGCGAACAAGAACACGTTGACCGCATAGGTCAACAGCGAGATGCCCATGATCACAGGGAAGGTCCGCAGGCGCAGGACCAAATACAACCCACCTGCGGTTAAGATACCAATGGCTGATGCGACAAGTATTTCCATGTCCTAGCCCTCTGCTTTTTGGGTGTCGTCGCGCGATGGGTCGATGTCCATCGGTTGATCGCTGTCAGTGACATGAGCGCGGCGTGAGAGGCGGGAGAAGCTTTCGAGTGACAGCATCACGGCGCCGACAACCGCAAGGAATACGCCCAGATCAAACAGGGCCGCTGTTGCCAGCTCAAACTTTTCAAATGGCGGGATGCGCACATATGTAAAGTCGGATGTCAGGAACGGTTTGCCAAAGAACCACGACCCGATGCCGGTGAGCCCGGCGATCAAAACGCCAGTCCCGATCACGCCGTGATACGGATACCGCAGCCGCGCTGATGTCCAACTGAACCCGCTTGCCATATATTGCATGACAACCGCGATTGACACGACAAGCCCCGCGATAAACCCGCCACCCGGGACGTTGTGCCCGCGCCAGAATATGTAGAACCCAACCATCAAGACGACAGGCATAATCACGCGGGTCACCACGACCATCATCATCGGATGCATGCCGCCAGAACGCGGCTGGTCTGGTTTGCGGTTCAGCAGGCGCGCCCGCACAGGGCCGTCGAGCAATGTCTCGGTCAACGCATAGATGATCAAGGCCGCAATGCCCAAAACGATGATTTCGCCGTAGGTGTCAAAGCCACGGAAATCGACAAGGATCACGTTGACCACATTGGTGCCGCCGCCGCCTTTATACGAATTGGCGAGGTGGAAGTCGGAAATGCTCGGTGCGACGGTATCGCGCAGCAGGTAATGATAGGATAGCGCTGCGGCCCCAAGCCCAGCCGCAACCGCAACAGTCCCGTCGCGCGCACGGCGCAGAACGCTGCTTTCAACAGGTGTGTGGTTCGGCAGGAAGTTGAGCGCGAGCAACAGCAGGATGATCGTGACGACTTCGACTGTAAGCTGGGTCATTGCCAGATCGGGCGCGCTAAAGAACACGAAACCGACCGACACAACCAGCCCGACAATCCCGATCAGGATCAGCGATAGCAGGCGGTTGCGGTGCAAAACCACAAGCCCGCAGGTGGCCGCGACCAACATCAACCAACCAGCGATCTGCACAAAGTTTGCAGGCTGGACGCTGCGTGTCGGCGCGCCAACAGTGCCCGTGGCCCAAGCATGGTAGCCAACGGCCACAACAGTCACGGCCATGATCGCGGCGTAACGGGTGAACGCCCCATCATGCAGTGGCGCGATGATCCGGCGGGCGAGAGACACGGCGCTTGCGATGACCGCGTCAAAGATGTGCTTTGCTTCGGGGCGCGCAGCTTTGTCCCAGACGCTCAATGCTGGCTTAAAGATCAGCAGCATCAACAGGCCGCCAACAACGGCGATCATCGACATGTAAAGTGCTGGCACCAAGCCGTGCCAAATTTTGAAATAAGCCTTGGGCAGTTCGGCGGCGTCGCCGAGCACAGAGGCCGTGACGACTTTAATGAATGGTTCGGCCAAGAACGGCGCGACGCCGATGGCCACAACCAGAACGACCAAAATCGCAGGTGGCAGCCACAGGCCAACAGGCGGATCATGTGGTGTTGCTGGATAGTCGTCGCGCTGGGGGCCAAGGAACGTGTGGCTGATGAACCGGAAGCAATAGGCAGCCGAAAACAGCGACCCGATGGTCGCCATCACCGGCACCAGTAAAGGCATGCCAAATAGGGCGGTGTGCGTGGCCTCTTCGAGCATCATTTCCTTGGATAGGAATCCATTGAGCAGCGGAATACCTGCCATCGACAATGCCGCGAGCGAGGCGATCACAAATGTGACGGGCATCAGGTGGCGCAATCCGCCAAGACGGCGGATGTCGCGGGTATGTGTCTCGTGGTCGATGATGCCTGCGGACATAAACAGGGCGGCCTTAAACGTCGCGTGGTTTAAGATGTGGAACATCGCGGCCATCGCGCCAAACGCGGTGCCTGTGCCCAAAAGCATGGTGATCAGGCCGAGGTGGCTGACAGTGGAAAACGCGAGCAGCGATTTCAGGTCATGTTTGAACAACGCGATCACGGCGCCAAGCACCATGGTGATCAGGCCCGCCGTGGTCACGATCATGAACCATTCAGGCGTGCCCGACAGGACAGGCCACATGCGGGCCATCAGGAAAATACCTGCTTTGACCATCGTCGCCGAATGCAAATAAGCGGACACGGGGGTCGGGGCCGACATCGCGTGCGGCAGCCAAAAATGGAACGGGAATTGCGCGGATTTGGTGAAGCAGCCGAGTAGGATCAAGATCAGCGCCGGCAGATACATCGGCGATGCCTGGATCAAGTCGCGGTTTTGCAAGATCACGCTGAGATCATAAGACCCAACGATTTGCCCCAACAACAGCATACCGCCGATCATCGCCAAACCGCCCATGCCAGTCACGGTAAGGGCCATGCGCGCGCCTTGCCGCCCTTCGGGCAGGTGTTTCCAATAGCCGATCAGCAGGAAGGACGACAGTGATGTGAGTTCCCAAAATACCAGCAAAAGCAGAATGTTATCGGATAGGACGATCCCGACCATCGCGCCTTGGAATAGCAATAAGTAGGTGAAAAATTCGCCCATGTTATCTTCGCGCGACAGATAGAACCGTGCGTAAGCGATGATCAACAGGCCGATCCCAAGGATCAGCATCGCGAAAAAGAAACCCAGCCCGTCGAGCATTAGCGTGACGTTCAGCCCAAGCAGCGGGATCCAATCAAGCCGTGCTGTGACCAATTCGCCAGCCATGACGGCGGGCAGGTGAGTCATCAATCCGATGAATGCCAAAAGGCTGACCATAAAGGTGACACCGGCACAGGCCGCACGCCCCGCGGAATTCATCAAGCCGGGCAGCAACGCCCCAAGAAACGGTAAAGCGACGATAAGGAAGAGGGACACGCGAACTCCTGATCTTAGGGTCTAAAGGTATAAGATCATGTAGCGGGAAACCCGCATGAACCTCAAGCGAAACCGGAGAGGGTGTGTTCGGAATTTCTGATTTTATTTGGGATCGGCGTGCGAGTGGCTGGTCCAGATGGTTGGCTGGACAGGCCTTCCTTGGGGGAGCTGTCGTGTTGCGAACCTCTGCTAGGTGTCCAAAGTGACTGGTGCTGCGCTGCCGCTTTTGAGCAGCTGGTACTCTTGTTTGGTTGGCTGAACTAAATGCTAGAAGCTGCCGTATAGTAAAGGCCGAGAGTGCCAACAAATCCTATTGGGAAACCTATCATCACAGGCCGCCACGGGCGCAAGCGACCCTTCAGCGCGACACCAGATGCAAATCCAATTGATACAAGCACAATGCCAGACACATAGATGCTCCAGTAAAAAACGTTGGAGCCAAAGACGTATTGTGGCGGCAAATCAAAATAAAAGAAGAAATATCCAATCGGTGCAAAAGGAACAAAAAACAGCCACATAGGTGCATTCAATAGCACCAACTCTACCGGCGTGAAGATTACGCAAGTGATTATCCCAGCCAAATAGCACAAGAAATACTGGCCGCTATTGAACAAGAACCGTTTTGCCTTGGATGCACTCTTGGACGGGAGAATATTTGTCATTTTTCCGCGTCCTTAGTTGCCAGCAGTTTCAATCGAGATTTGGCGCTGCTTGGCCAGTCTTCATGCGCACTGGATTTAGGGTCAAGACCGTTGGCGCCATCCGGCCGGATTGCCGCTTTGTGCGCACTGCGGACGCCAGCATTGCTCGCGTCCGCGGTTTTATCTAGACGAATGCGGCCCGAAGCATCACGAAGATCACGCCTGATAGCAGGGCAGCTGCTGGCACTGTGATGATCCATGCTGCGATGATTGTCATGAAGTGCGACCGGCGGACGAGCTTGCGGCGGCGGCGTTCTTCTGGGGCGATCCGTGCTGCGGGATCACGTGTGGCGCTGGATTGGCGCGCGCGGCGTTCTTCGTGCCATTCGCGGAAAAATCCGACACCAAACACGCCGCCGACGGCGATATGCGTGGATGATACGGGCAGGCCCAACCAGCTTGCGATGATCACGGTGATTGCCGCCGAAAGGGCGACACAATAGGCGCGCATCGGGTTCAGTTTGGTGATTTGTGAGCCAACCATTTTGATCAGCTTTGGTCCAAACAAAATCAGACCAAACGAGATGCCAAACGCGCCGATGACCATGACCCAGATCGGGATGTTCACCTTGCCTGCAAATTCACCGAATTCCTCGGCGTGTACAATCGCGGCCAATGGACCGACGGCGTTCGCCACGTCGTTGGCACCGTGTGCGAATGACAGCAAGGCCGCCGATAAAACCAGCGGAATGCTGAACAAAACCTTGAGCGACTTGTTGCGGTTTTCTAATCCTTCGGACTGTCGTTTCACCATTGGCTTGGCAATAACGTAGATAAGCGCGCCTGCGACAACGCCGATCAGCAGGGCGGTTGGCAGGTCAATCTTGATGATCTTTTTGAGACCTTTGATCGACAGGTACATGGCGAATACGCCGCCCATGACGCCGACCAAAATCGGCACCCAGTACCGTGCCGCCGCGATTTTGTCGTCGCGGTAGATGATGTAATACTTAATGAAAGCAAGGAAGCCCGCCGCCACAAGACCACCCAAAAGCGGTGAAATAATCCAAGACGCCGCGATCAGCCCCATGTTTGGCCAGTTCACCGCCGCAAAGCCAGCCGCCGCGATACCAGCCCCCATAACGCCACCCACAACCGAGTGCGTCGTGGACACAGGTGCGCCGACCCAAGTCGCCATATTGACCCAAAGCGCAGATGAAATTAGCGCGGCCATCATCGCCCAGATAAAGATTTGGCTGTCAGACACCGACGACGGATCAATGATTCCCTTGGAAATGGTCGACACAACGTCCCCGCCGGCCAGCAATGCGCCCGCCGTCTCACACACGGCCGCAATAGCAATCGCGCCGCCCATGGTCAGGGCATTTGCACCAACGGCAGGGCCCATGTTGTTGGCCACATCGTTCGCGCCGATGTTGACGGCCATGTATGCGCCAATCGCCGCAGCCGCGATGACCACGTAAGACGTTGATGTGCCGCCAAAAAACAGCGTGGATGCGAGGCCCGCAACAATGATAAATACAAACGCAATTCCGATGCCAACCAACGGGCGAGCACTGAGCGCAGTTGCATATTCAAAGCTCGCGATGCGACCAAGGTCACGATCGAGCGTTTTCCAATAATGGTCTTGGTTTTTGTCGGTCATGCGAAGTCCCCCCACGGGCGTGATAGATTATGCATGTCGGGTAAGGGGTCCGCTTGTTCAAATCAATACTGCATAACAATTAGGCCGGATTAAAAATTCAGCAGCACCGTTTTCAGCGCAGTCTCGTCGACCATATCGGCCGCCTTTTCAGGCGACACCCACACGCGGTCGCGGCGGTGCGCCTCGGGGTAGTCATTGGCGACATCGGTGACTGGCAAATTATAGATTTTGGTTTCGCACGGAATAGTCAGGCCGCTGTCGAATGTTTTGGTCGACTGGATTGTGTCAATCGCATCGACAGGTGCGTCGACTGCTTTGACGCCGCCTTCTTCCCATGCTTCTTGGTGGGCCGCTTGGGCCGCAGTCATGCCGTCGATGGGCCAGCCCTTGGGCAAAATCCAACGGCCGTTTGAACTGGTGACCAACAACACTTCAACGCCCTTGGGCGTGTCGCGGTGGCACAGTGCGGCCAGTTGCAATGCGGGTGGACGGCGCAGCATCGGCTGGATCGTTTCCGACCAGATCGCGCGTAATACGGATGTCATTCAAAACCTGCTTTTCTTATTTATTAAGGCTTGTCTAACACTTAAGTTAATAAATTGCAAATCGGGCTTAGGTGCCGCGTGGCTTTACGCGCAATGTCGGATCCGCTTGTGTCGGGTCTTCGGGCCACGGATGGCGCGGATACCGCCCGCGCATATCGCGCCGCACGTCGCCGTATGACGTGGCCCAGAACCCGACGATGTCTTGCGTCACTTGCACCGGCTTTTGCCCCGGCGACAGCAGCGTTACGCGCAACGCGGTGTGGCCGACGACCGGATGAACGGTTTGCCCGAACATTTCTTGTAGGCGCAGGGTGATGCCTGGGGCCTCGCCGTCGTAATCAATCGGGATCTTGCGCCCCAGTGGCGTGGTGAAATGCGGCGGTGCTGCCCGATCAAGCCGCGCTGTCTGATCCCAGTCGAGCATCGCGCGCAGGGCAGGCAGTAGGTCAAAGCTTTTCCAGTCGCCCGTGGTTTTCACCCCAGCCAGATGTGGCATGAGCCATGTTTCTAACTCGCCCAGCAGGGTCTGATCATCCATTTCAGGCAATCCATCAACCAACGCCACACGGGCACGGAACCGGTTGGCTGCTGCAGACGGGCGCAAGCCCAGCTGGCGGATCCCTTCGCACATCGCGACGGCAACAGCGTCGGCGGGTGCATCGTTCCAGTTGCGATCATCGAGCACAATCGCGCCAAAGCAGTCTTGTTGCCGCGTCAGCACGCGTCCGTCTCGTTTTGACCAAGAACACACGTCGACCCAGCCGATCTGGCCGGGGAATTGATCGCGCAGCTCTGCCTCGGATATTTGCACGGCTTGGCGGACGCGGGCCTCTCTGGTGTCGCCGTCCAAATCTGTCGCCACGATGAGGCGCGCACCTGCCAGCGGATCAGCCGGATCCATCACGGCCCCTTTGCCGCCGGATAATATATAGCGCGGATCGTCGCCCTTGCGGCGCAGGCCAACGCGGTCGGGATACGCAAGCGCCACCATCGCGGCTAGCGACAGTGGTGTTTTGTCGGATAAGCCTTTGGACAAGCGCGGGATTTCAGATTTGATCTGTGCGAGGGCCGCGTGTTGGATTTGACCGGGGCCATTGTAGCGCCCACGCAAGGCGTTCATCCGCATGCTCAGATCAACAGGGGCGCCGCGTAACGGATCACGCCCCGCGAGCAACGCAGCCAAGGGGGCAGCGGCACGGCCCGCAGTCAATAACATATGTGCCAAGCGAGGATGCAGCGGCAGGGCGGCAATGGCGCGCCCATGGGGCGTGATTTGGCCCTTCTCGTTAAGGGCACCAAGCGAGACCAGCAGGCGGCGGGCCTCGCTTAATGTGCCCGCAGGTGGCGGTGTCAGGAACGACAGGTCATCACTGCCCCATTGCGCAAGTTCAAGCGCAAGCGGGGCCAGATCGGCGGCCTCAATTTCTGCTGGGGGGAAGGCGGGCAATGCGCCGTCCTCGCCTTTGGTCCAGAGCGGGTAGCAGTGACCAGCGGCGACGCGGCCAGCCCGACCTGCGCGCTGAGTGGCCTCTGCGCGGCTGACCCGTTCGGTCACAAGGCGCGACATGCCAGACGACGGATCAAACCGCGCACGACGGGCACGGCCTGCGTCGACGACGACGCGGATATCGGCGATGGTCAGGGACGTTTCCGCGATCGATGTGGACAGTACGATCTTGCGACCTTCATTCACGGGTGCAATCGCTGCGCGTTGGGCGGCAAAGGGTAATGCGCCATAAAGCGGGCGGATCACGCAGTCGGCGGGCAAGCGGTTGGCCAACGCGGCCTCTGTCCGACGGATTTCGCCTTCACCGGGGAGGAACACCAATATGCTGCCCGTTGTTTCGGCTGTGGCCTGCACGATCAGGTCGGCTGTGGCTTGTTCTATGCGGATGCCTTTTGGCAAAGCGCGGGGCAGGTGGTGTGTGGTGACCGGATAGGCGCGGCCTTGGGACGTGAGCACTGGCGCGTTGTCGAGCATTTTGGCAACGGGGCCTGCGTCTAACGTGGCGGACATGACGAGGATGATCAGATCGGGGCGCAGAATGCTGCGAATTTCCCAGCTTAGGGCGAGGCCGAGGTCGGCATTGAGCGACCGTTCATGGAATTCATCAAAGATGATCGCGCCGATGCCTGTCAGATCAGGGTCCGATTGGATCATGCGGGTCAGGATGCCTTCGGTCACGACTTCGACGCGCGTCGTTTTGCCGACAGCGGTTTCGCCGCGCATACGGTAGCCGATGGTCTTGCCTGTGGGCTCTGACAGGGTCTCAGCGAGGCGTTCTGCGGCAGCGCGGGCCGCAAGGCGGCGGGGTTCCAGCATCAGAATGCGGCCTGTGGTCAGATTGGCGTCGAGCATGGCCAGCGGGACGCGTGTGGTTTTACCGGCACCTGGCGGGGCTTGTAGTACAGCGCGGCCATGGGTGCGCAGGGCATCCATCAGATCGGGCAAAATGGGATCAATTGGCAGGGCTGTCATAGAGGCTCTTGGTCTGCGCAATGGGGCGATGGGTCAAGACCCATCCTACACCGGCAGCGGCCGTAGGATGGGTTTTAACCCATCTTTTTTACTCGATAGGTCGACGAAAGCGCGGGCCACAATCCGCCCAACGCGCGAACCCGCAGGCGAGATACGCCTCTTGGGCGGCGATGTTATCAGGGGCCGTACCAATGAACATATAGGTGCATCCCAGTGCGCGGGCCGCATCGGTAGCAGCATCGATCAGTTTGCGTCCGATACCTTGCCCGCGCAGACCCTCAGCCACATACATGTGATTGATATCTAGTCCACGGATCCCGTCGGCTATTTTTGCAAGCGGCAACAGGGCTGCATATCCCAGTAAGCCATCCGCATCCTCGGCGACCAGAAACCTGATCCACGGGTGCGGACCAATCCCGTCACGCATTATGGTCTCGGGCGTCACAGCGGCGTCCAGATCACCGTGATGGGCACCCAAAGCCAAGATCATTGCGTGAACGGCGGGGATGTCATCGACACGCATGGGGCGGATTTGCATAACGGGGTGCCTTTCTACTTTCGCGGCAAAGTCAGCTGCGGCGGACAAAACGGTCAGTGGTTATATGTTGATATTTCAATGAGATTTTGATCCGGGTCGCGAATGTAGATGGACATTATTGGTCCAGTTGCACCGGTGCGTGCGACGGGTCCCTCTTCGATCGAAACACTTGCGAGTTCCAATTGCGAAACGACATCTGAAATCGGCGTTGTCGTGATCAAGCAGAGATCGGCAGACCCCGCAGTCGCGCACGCGGCTTTTGGCTCAAATTCATTGCCCAGTTGATGCAGGTTGAATTTCTGTGCTCCGAAAGTCAGTGCTTTTCGGTCCGCACCGAAGATAGTGATCTCGAATCCAAGTATTTCGCAGTAGAATGCACAAGTGCGGTCGATATCAGCAACGGTAAGGACAAGATGGTCAAGACGATCTATCGAGATCATTTAGGCTCTCCCCAGTTAACAAAACAACGCTTGCATGCAATCGTTAGCCCGCGCGCCACAAGGTAACAATGGGCTCGAAGCGGACATTAACGCGCCTGACTACCCGTCTTCAAACGAAAAAGCCCGGCCGTTTTCACGGCCGGGCTTTCAAAACTTCAAACCGAAAGTGGCTTACGCCGCAGTCGCCTTGGTGATTTCTTTTTTGATCTTCAACGCGGCTGGGGACAGCTCAACGTCTTTGGATTTTGCAAAGAACGCGTCCAGACCACCACGGTGATCAACAGTGCGCAATGCGGCGTTCGAGATCTTAAGGCGGAAAGACCGGCCCAGTGATTCGGACATCAATGTCACATCCTGCAGGTTTGGCAGGAACCGACGGCGGGTACGGTTTTTAGCGTGGCTGACATTGTTGCCAGACATTGGGCCTTTTCCAGTCAATTCGCAACGGCGGGACATGGGCATTTCCTTCGTCTTAAGGGGCAAACTGTGGATCGGCCACATACGCCCCAATTAATTAGCTAAGACCCTGATGCACAGAGCCATGAATTCGGTCTGCGCGAGATAGGAGGATTCCCAGCCCGCGTCAACCCGCAACCATGCCAAACAGGCGCAATTACCGATGCTGGTCGATCAATACAGGATTGCCGTCGGGGTCCACAACGACAAAGCTGCCGATACCGCCACCTTCGGGCAAACTAACTTGTGTTGGCTCCAGTCCTTTGGCCACCAGGTCACTATGTATATCGCGCACATCTGTGAACGGGTCCACTTCACCGGCGTTTTGATCCCAACCGGGGTTAAACGTCAGCATGTTGTCGTCAAACATGCCCTGAAATATCCCAACAAGATGATCGCCGTTCTTGAGAATCAGATAGTTGTGATCGGCATTCCCACCAAACGTCTCGAACCCCAGCTTTTCATAAAACAGCCGCGACGCTTCAAGATTTTTGACCGTAAGGCTGATAGAAAATGTGCCCAATTTCATATTATTCCCCCTGATTTACGGGTCCATTATATCAAAAATCACTCTTTTCTCAACTGGGATGTCGATTTCGCGCCGCGCCGCGCGTCTGGTTGGTATGAAGGGAGGCACAAAGCCTCTTTGCCTCAACAAGGATAACACCATGCAATATATGTGCCTCATTTATACGACCGAAGGAACCGGACCGCAGCCAGGGTCAGACGACTGGGGGCCATTTATGAAGGGCTATCAAGATTTCACTGCTAAGGTGACGCAAGATGGCAAGCTGGTACATGCGGACGCGCTGCAGCCGACGCAAACCGCGACTACAGTGTCCATGCGCGACGGCAAAATGCACACCACCGATGGTCCGTTCGCGGAAACCAAGGAACAGCTGGGCGGCTATTACCTGCTTGATTGCGCCGACTTGGACGAAGCAATGAAATACGCAGCCATGATCCCCACGTCAGCTTATGGCCGCATCGAAGTTCGCCCAGTGATGGTTTGGGATAACTGATCATGGCGCCTCCAAGCCACGCCGCGATCACAACTGTGGTGCGCAGGCATTGGGGGCGTATTCTGGCTGCTTTGATCAAACAATTCGGTGATTTTGCGTTGGCAGAGGACGCGTTGCAAGACGCCGTTGTCGCTGCGATGACCGCATGGGATCCTAAAATCCCTGACGTACCTGATGCGTGGCTGATCACAACGGCCCGCAGGCGCGCGCTTGACCGTGTGCGCGCCGATCAAACCTTGGCCCGCAAATCCCCCGAAATCGCCTATTTCATCGCGCATCAGCAATCCGACCCTGAGGAGGCACCTGTGACCATCCCCGACAAGCGCCTCGAGATGTTGTTTACCTGTTGCCATCCCAGCCTTGATGCGAAAACGCAGATTGCGTTGACCCTGCGCACATTGGGCGGGCTGACGGCCGAGGAAATTGCGTACGCCTATCTGGATAAGCCCGCGACAATGGCACAGCGTCTGTCGCGTGCGCGGGTCAAGATTAAGGCGGCAGGCATCCCTTACCGCGTCCCTGATCCTGCTGATCTGCCCGCCCGTGCCGATGCGGTCATGCAAGTCATCTACCTGATCTTTAACGAAGGTTATTTGGCGTCATCTGGCGATACATTGTTGCGCCGCGACCTAAGTACCGAGGCTATCCGCTTGGGTCATATCCTTTGTGATTTGATGCCCGACATGGCGGAACCCGCTGGGCTGCTCGCGCTTATGTTGGCCAATGATGCGCGGGCGCCGGCGCGACAGTCGGCGGGTGGCGCGATGATCCCGCTTGAGACCCAAGACCGCAGCTTGTGGCGACACGTCCAAATTTCACAAGCCGATCAGATTTTGCAAGCGACCCTGACACGCGGGCAAATTGGACTCTATCAGTTGCAAGCAGCCATCAGCGCGCTGCACGGGCAGGCGGCTACGTGGGGCGCGACCGATTGGCCGCAAATCGCGATGTTATATAGCCTGCTGTGCCGCGTGCAGCCTACACCCGTTGTGCAGTTGAACCACGCGGTTGCGGTGTCCTATGCGGATAGCGTCAAGGCGGGGCTGCATCTAATGGATGCACTGGCAGACCCGCTTGCGGATTACAGCCATTTTCACGCGGCAAAGGCAGATTTCTTGGCCCGCGACGGCCAGCGCAAAGCCGCCAGAGATTGTTTCCAAATCGCGATCAATCTGACGGGAAAGGCGGCGGATCGTGCGTTTTTGCAGGCCAAAAAGCAGCGGTTAATGCTGCACTAGCGGGCCAGTAGTTTGGCAGCCAACGCCTTTTGATAAACCGCATCGCCACGTCGCGCGGCACGGTGTGCCGCGATAATCGGCGCGGCCGTCGGCGGGGACTTGAGCGCCGTGTGCTGAATGACACCAGGGTTGCTGGCACGGGCAATTAACGATGTTGCTGGATGTCCGCCAAACGGCAGGCGCGCGATGCGGACGCGCGGGAAAACTTCGGTGATCATATTGGCATGCACCAGATCCAGCGGGCGGAACGGGTCGGTGATGATGATGCCCTGCAAATTGGGGCGCGGAACGCGTGTCAGGTCGCTTAATTCGCGCTCAAACTCAGCTGCATCCGCGCGGTAGCGTCTATCAAAAGGCACCACATCAGCATGGATCGAAAACTGCGGCGAAACCGCGGTGACATAGGTCGCATGTGCAGCGCGCGCAAAGCGGAAAGCACCGTAGCCACCCATCGAAAACCCCAGCATATGCACGGCTTTGTAGTGCGGGGCCAGTTTTTCCAGTATGGCCTCGATACGCGCGGTATCGGGATTGATGAACCAATCATTGGCGCAAGATGTGATCGCCAATTGGGCGAATCCTTGGGCCACCATCTGCTTAACAGGGGTCACAGGGGCGAATGCGGTGCGGCCCTTTTCGCGAAAGCTAAATGTGATGGCCAAGCGGTCCGACACGCCGTTGAACAACGTGGCGCGCAAGTGGTCGCCACTGTAAACCAGATCGCCTGTGTCGGTCATGTTTGCGCGACCACTTCGGCAGCGGCAGCGGCTGGGGACATACGGCCAGCGGCCACCTCTTTTTCCAACATCACCATGCGTGCCCCAAGATCAGGATCGCGGGCAATACGAGCGAGCAGTTGCAAGCGGACTTCTTCCGCGAACCAATACCGTGCTTGGGCAGCCCGAGACCGTTCCCAAATATTTGTTTCGCGACGCCAAGTGATCAGCGCCTGCATCTCGTCCCATGCGTCCGCGATGCCGATTGTTTCCAATGCGGATACAATCATCGCTTTGGGAAAGCCTTCGGGGTCTTGCGACCGCTTGCGCAGCAATCGCAACGCGCCGGCATAGTCAGCACAGGTGCGCATCGCCTGAGGTTTCAGATCACCATCGGCCTTATTGACCAAAATCATATCGGCGATTTCCATGATGCCGCGTTTGACGCCTTGCAGTTCGTCGCCACCCGCAGGGGCGAGCAGCAGCAGGAACAAATCTGACATCTGTGCGACGACTGTCTCTGATTGGCCAACGCCCACGGTTTCGATCAGCACGATATCATAGCCAGCGGCCTCGCATAGCGCGACGGCCTCGCGGGTGCGGCGGGCAACGCCGCCAAGCTGAGTCTGGCTTGGGGATGGGCGAATAAATGCGTTTGGATCGCGGGCAAGCAAATCCATGCGGGTTTTATCACCCAATATCGACCCACCAGATCTGGCGGACGACGGATCAACAGCCAGCACCGCAACACGGTGACCCGCCGCGGTTAACATCAGGCCAAAGCCTTCGATGAAGGTGGATTTGCCAACGCCGGGGGTGCCAGACAGGCCGATGCGGATGGCTTGTTTGCCACCTGTGGCCAGCACATCAAGCAAGGCCATCGCGTCAACGCGGTGATCTGCGCGCCCGCTTTCGACCAGCGTAATGGCGCGGGCCAAGGCGCGGCGGTCACCAGCTGCGACACCGCGGGCAAGATCGGAAATATCATTCGTCATAGATACGGTTTTAGGGGTGCAGGTCGCACCGTGCAATGATGCAAATGGCGGTTGTTGAGATTTGCAAAGACGCGGGTATTAACCGCACATCGCCTTAGAGGTCGCGCTAAAGTCCTTATAGCGCTTCCAGAACCGTGAGCTGCTGGAGTTGCCCGACTGGCGGGTGTCTTGCGCCAATTGCGGGTCCGCAAAGAACGTAGCGGCGCGGCGCTGATCGGATGCATTTAGCGTCAGGCTGGCGGCTTGTTGGACGCATGAACACAACTGGGTTGATGCTGCTTTGCGGTCAGCGGCCACACAGGCTTTGCCCACATCGCCGGACACACGGCCACCGCCGCAAGCTGCCAACAACACCAAAGCCCCAAGTAAAACCATTCTGCGCATCATATCACCCGTAATTTATGCCAAAGCGCCGCGGTTCCCGCGTGTTAGCCTTAGCCTGCTGTTGGGGTTATTATGCAAGGGGCAAGGTAAGGATGCAATTCACGTTTTTTCCCATGCGCGGTCAAGCTCCCGTCACATTGTGGGGGCAAACATTTTTCAACCCAAAGGAGAGAAACATGCTGCGTATTCTGGTTTTGATTACTGCGTTATTTGGTACGATGGCAAGCGCAGAGCTAACGCCGCGCGACATGCGACAAATTGCTTATGATGGCGATATCGAGCTGATGGAGGCGACATTTGCGCGCCTACATCAGGAATCAATTGATGGTGACCTGCCGTACGATACATTTCGTTGGCTCGTGTCAGGGCTTATTGTCAGCCACCCCGACGTTTTGGCATTCTCGGAACGCTGGATCAACGCCTATCCCGATTCTGCTTATGCGAACACGGTGCGTGCGTTTCAACTAAACCGGATCAGCTTTACGATACGCGGCCACGGACACAGGCGACAAACGCCTGTTCCGGCGCGCGCGGTGTTTGCCAGCTTTCAGCGGATGGCAATGGACATGGCGCTGAAGGCATATGCGCAAGCCCCTGATCTGGTACCTGCCTCTGATGCGGTGTTTGTTTTGAATATGACGTCGGGTGTGCTTGATACGATCGCGCTGGATAAAATGCGACTAAGGGTGCTGAGCCGGACCCACGACCTTGGGAAGCTAAGGCGATCACTTGATTTCACGAACGTCGGCTGGGGCGGTGGCGGCGGCCAAGAAATTTACCGCGTCTGCGAAAACTTCGCAAAGTACATCACAGAGGTCGAAAACTACGACACGATGACCTGTACGATCCATCACATTAACCTTGGAGGCGCTGGGCAAAACGCGCAAGATTGGGCGCATCAAGCACTAGGATATCGTTCGGATGAAATCCTGACCTATGCCCGCGCCAGACGCGCAGTTGATTGGGCGCGTTATAATCGTCAGGAAAATGGAAACGAGACTGCAGATGATGCGCAGGGGCGGGCGGATGTGATTGCCTATCTTGAACATGAGGGCGGCGCATCGGATCGGGCAATGACCCGCGATTTCCTCGAAAACTTTCACCATGATGACGACAGTAGAGCGCTAATTCAGGCAATCAACATACGGACTTTGGATGATCTTAACCAAGCGATGAAAGCCGATCCACTGAACCTGTCATTCTTGCAAGAATTTGGTGCGGGCGCCCGAATTAGAGCTGAACCATCAACGCCAGACCGTAAATTCGACCGCGCAGAAGAATTGCAGGTGACAATGCGCCGTGTAGCCGCCCAGCCATATCACTATCACGATATGACAAATTATGCGTTGGGACTTGAAATGAGGCCGGAGTCCGGCCGGGCAACAATTGCAGATTACATCTATGTCAACGCGATCTTGCATTCTAATCATGCGACGTCCGCGATCATTGAAATGCTTTCGGGTAAACTGCGGCTTTACTCCGATTATAAACAGATCCTACGTATTGCAGAGCTGACGGGCCGCACGGATGATTTTGACTATGAACTGATCCCTTACCCTGAATTCACCACAGATGTTTTGTGTCCAATTAAGCGGCTCAGCAGGCTCTACGCAAAAGGATGCGACGCCGAAAATAGATGCCAAGAAACCGGCCTTGGGTCAGATACGTTTTTTCTCCAAGCACTGGCGGAAATTGAAGCCAAAGATATATGCATTGAAACCCGCAATGCGCCACTGGCCGACATGTATTACACAACCGCAGACGCCGATTTGATTGATATATACACTGGGATCTAAAATCGCGACTAGGTCATGGTGGAGAAATGTGCCTGCGCTAAACTCGCAGGCACATTTTAGATCATCAGCGCCTTTTCAATAAGATCGGCTTTGCCGTTATATTGTGACACGTCGACGCCAAGGCCCGTTAACGCGTCAGAGATTTCGGCCTCTGAGAGGGCTGAAATCTCGGCGGCGGTCATGCGCATGAAGTTGATCTTACGCTTCAAGGCTGGATTTGTCGCGCCAAAGAAACTGCGGTTCTCAAAGGCGAAATCGTCGGCGTATTTCTTCATAAAATGCGACAGGAACGTGTTGATAGACACCCGAACGCGCGAATCATCTGTCATCAGATCCGCTGACGCGTCAAGCGTATCCAGCATCAGCTTTGACCAACGCTGCGCGCCTTTGTCGTTCATCAGTTCCATGGCGTTGTGGGTATGGTGGAAATTCAACCGGAATTCGGCACCATGATAGTAGGGACCGCCGCCCATGACGTCGATCCACATCGCCGCTTGGGTATTGATGTGGTGACCAATCCCGCCGACACGCGCAAATACGTCTGTGAACCAAGGCTCATCCGCGAAAACGCGCTCGTAGAACCGCTGAATAAGGCGCACAATCGGGTCTTGACCAAGAACAGAATACAATTGCCAAAACTGGATCGGCTTATCAACGTCGGTTGACGCGGTAAGCGACACGACATCGGCCATCCGGTGCGCGTCTGTGGGCAATAGGTCCTTGGACACCGCGGCCTCAATATAGGCGCGCTGAATGTTTTCGGTCATATAACCATGCTGTGTCGGGTATGCTGGGTGGTCAATTTTGGTCACGGGCTTCATCCTTTCTCGCAGGGCATCATCGCCCCGATACAGGCCATTTGTGCAGCGGTCCAAGGATTTTCAATCTACTGTGGGCGCACACTGACCCTACATAGTTGCAGACTGATCGCATCGTGCGTCACTGAAAACTGGACTGCGCAGTTGGCCCGCAGGTATCGCCACCCCTTGCAAATCCCGTAATCACGCGCCATTGACAATCAACCCAATTCTATAGGCGTTTTGACCCCAATGACCGACCTGAAAAACATCCGCAATTTCTCGATCGTGGCCCATATTGACCACGGCAAATCCACCCTTGCCGACCGTTTGATCCAAGAGACAAACACCGTTGCCGAACGGGACATGAAGGCGCAGATGCTTGATAGCATGGATATCGAGCGCGAGCGCGGCATTACTATTAAGGCCAACACCGTGCGCATCGATTATGTGGCGCAAGACGGCGAGACATATGTGCTTAACTTGATTGACACCCCCGGTCACGTCGATTTCGCCTATGAAGTGTCCCGTTCCATGCGCGCCGTTGAAGGGTCGTTGCTGGTTGTGGACAGCACCCAAGGGGTTGAGGCGCAGACGCTTGCAAACGTTTATCACGCGCTTGATGCGGATCATGAAATCGTGCCCGTCTTGAACAAAATCGATCTGCCTGCCACTGATTGCGATGCAGTCGCCGCCCAGATCGAAGACGTGATCGGCCTTGATGCATCCGACGCCCTGCGCGTGTCCGCCAAATCCGGCGTTGGGATCAAAGAAACCCTAGAGGCCATCGTACACCGTTTACCTGCCCCAAAGGGCGACATCAACGCGCCGCTTAAGGCGATGCTGGTGGATTCATGGTACGACAGTTACCTCGGCGTGATCGTCCTCGTGCGGATCATCGACGGGCAGATGAAACGCAACGACCGCCTGCGGTTCATGTCTAACGACACCGTGCATCAGATCGACAAAATTGGTGTGTTCCGGCCCCAAATGGAAAACGTCGACACGCTTGGCCCCGGTGAAATCGGGTTTATCACAGCGTCGATCAAGCAGGTCCGCGACACCCGCGTTGGCGACACGATCACATCGGAAAAAAAGGGCTGTGAAACCGCGCTACCCGGCTTTAAACCCGCGCAACCCGTCGTGTTTTGTGGCCTGTTCCCCGTGGACAGCAGCCAGTTCGAAGACCTGCGCGACAGCATCGACAAACTGGCCCTCAACGACGCATCGTTCAGCCACGAGATGGAAACATCTGCCGCGCTTGGCTTTGGCTTTCGCTGCGGGTTCTTGGGGCTTTTGCATCTCGAAGTTATCCGCGACCGGATTGAGCGTGAATACGATATCGAACTGATCACCACCGCGCCAAGCGTGGTTTACCACGTCTACATGCGCGACGGGTCGATGACCGAATTGCACAACCCCGCCGATATGCCCGACATGACCCACGTCGACCACCTCGAAGAACCGCGGATCAAAGCGACCATCCTTGTGCCTGACGAATACCTTGGTGACGTGCTGAAACTTTGCCAAGACAGGCGCGGCGTCCAGCTTGACCTGACCTACGCAGGGACGCGGGCCATGGTCGTCTATGACCTGCCGCTTAACGAGGTGGTGTTCGACTTTTATGATCGCCTGAAATCCGTAACAAAGGGTTACGCGTCATTCGATTACACGCTTTGGGGCTACCAAACCGACAACCTCGTGAAGATGTCGCTGCTGGTCAACGATGAACCCGTCGACGCGCTGTCGATGATGGTGCACCGCGACCGTGCCGATGCGCGCGGCCGTGCGATGGTTGAAAAGCTCAAAGAACTGATCCCGCGTCACATGTTCAAAATCCCGATCCAAGCGGCGATCGGCGGCAAAGTCATCGCCCGCGAAACCCTATCGGCCATGCGCAAAGACGTGACGGCCAAGTGCTATGGCGGCGACGCGACGCGAAAGCGCAAACTGCTGGACAAGCAGAAGGCGGGTAAGAAAAAGATGCGGCAGTTCGGGTCAGTGAATATCCCGCAGGAAGCGTTTATTTCCGCTCTCAAAATGGACAGCTAAAAGCTGGGCGTTTTAGGGGGCGTGCGCGGCTGGTTACTGAGGGGATGCGATTGCATCTATTGTTCCCCCTGCGCTTCGCGCGTTCGGCCCTAGAAACTGTCCTCGACAGTTTCTTTAACGGGCCTCACCCCCACACGCCTCGGGCGCGGCTAAATAATTATGGTTGCGCTTGAGACACCCAGCGCTGGGCTACAGCCGGTCCACGGTCTCAGCGGCGCGCGTGATATCGCGGCCCACGCCTTTGACTGTCTCACAGGCAGTTAGCCCAAGCAGGGACAGCAGCATAAAGATGCGGATCATATCGGGGCCTCGTTTGCCAAATTCAGTTGCCCCACACTTAATCGGCAATTCACCACGGGGCAAGTCAGGCCGATGCGCGATGTCGTTCGCCTATAACCCCAATCGCATTTTGCGAAAATTCTCAAGATCGCGGACCATGTTGGCTTCGATCTCGATGGTGCCGCTGGTCACCTCATCGGGTGTCTCGATCTGGGTCTCGTCGCGCGGGCCCAGAATTTCGGCCAATCGCGCCAGCATAAAGGCGCGCAGCACCCCGTTGATCTCGGCCTGATAGCCAGCCCCGATCTTACGGAAAAACCGCAACACATCGGCGTCGATCCTAAGCGTGACGGGCTGCTTTTTGGGCACCTCTTTGCGGGCCAGATCGCGCCATTCCTCGGGCATCAACGATTGCGCAAGATCAGGATGGCGGAACATGCCAAGCGACATGTACATCTGTTCGACAAAGTCGGTATAGGACTGCTGCTGTTTGGTGGTCATTTTGGCGGGCATGGGATTTCTTTCTGATAAGGACACCGCAATCTAGCGCGTCCAAATCACCAACCCGTCACCCCACCGCGCGGCATATGCGAAACTTATGCAATACTTATGCAAATCATACGGCGCAAAACGCGGCAACCGACGCCTCAAATTCGCGCGGCTTTTCAGCGTGCAACCAATGCCCCGCGCCGCTAATTTTTGCGAAATGTGATTGGGGAAACAGCGCCTTGATCGCGGCGCGATGCGCGTGCTGCACATAGTCGGAATTGGCTCCCGACAAAAACAAAGTAGGCCCGTCGAATGTGCCTGAAACCTCAGGAAACCCGATGATTTTGTCCATATCAGCGGCCAAAACATCCAAGTTCAATTTCCAGCGTTTGTTCTTGAAATCAAGCGATTGCAGCAAAAAATCAGCGACGCCATCCTGCAACCCTACAAGCTGTGCAAGCGCCTCTGCGCGGTTTTTCGCCACGCTCAAATCCACGCCCCGCATCGCCTCAAGCGGCCCCATTTGGGTGTGCGAATAAGCGACCGGCGCAATATCCGCCACGACCAAGCGGTTGACTTTGATCGGGTATTTCAATGCAAGGACCATAGCGGCCTTGCCGCCCATCGAATGGCCCAGCACATCCATCGGTTTGTCGATGACCTCGGCCAGATCATCAGCCAGTTCGTCGTAAGAATGCGCATCAAACCAAGGGCTTGCCCCATGATTGCGCATGTCGACAACCACCACAGGGCGGGTCGCGGATAGCCGCTTGGCAATCACATTCCAATTGCGTGCAGATCCAAATAATCCATGGGCAATCAGCAGGGGGGTGGCGTCGGGGCCATCATAATGAACCGTGTTTAACATACATCTAATCTAACGCGCGGCAGATCAGGAACACCAGAGGCATTGAGCCAATCAGCGCGCCATGCCAAACCCAATTTATGTCTGCCAATACCCTACAATCCCAAGTGGACGAAGTCCGCAACTTGATGGAAACGCAACTGCGGGTGCGGGGCAAAACGCTTGGGCAACAGGTGCATAGGGCGGGACGGTTACTGCCACGGGCAGAGCGACGCGAGGCGATGTATTTGGCGCAGGCCTCAACCGTAATGGCGCATCCAAAACTTAGCCGCATGGTGGACGCAAGCAAAGCCGCCAAAGCACATGCCCGATTGACCCAATTCCTGCGATCCGTTGACCCCAAGGATCGGGCACGAGGCAAATTTCTTGGATGGCTTGGGTCGCTCGCGTTTGGGCTTATTGTTGTCTTTGTATTGGTCGTTATCGTGTTGGTGCAACGCGGGATCGTCTGACCACGCAAAAGGCCGCCACAACATCTGTGACGGCCTTTCGGATTTCGTAGGATGCGTTTTAACGCATCATCCTTACAGGTTCGGATACAGCGGGAACTTGTCGCACATGACTTCGATCTCAGCGCGTACTTTGGCCTCGACGGCCTCGTTACCATCTGCGCCGTTTGCTGCGATGCCGTCGACAACCTCGACAATCCAGTCGGCAATCTGACGGAATTCAGCTTCACCAAACCCGCGCGTTGTGCCCGCAGGCGTGCCCAAACGGATACCAGATGTCACAGTTGGTTTTTCAGGATCAAACGGGATGCCGTTTTTGTTTGTGGTGATATGCGCACGGCCAAGGGCGGCGTCAGTGACATTGCCAGTCACACCTTTCGGGCGCAGATCAACCAACATCAGATGCGTATCGGTGCCGCCAGTGACGATATCCAAACCACCCTTAATCAACTGATCAGCAAGCGCCTGAGCGTTCTTCACAACCTGTTCCTGATAAGCTTTGAACTCAGGGCGCAGCGCCTCTCCGAATGCGACAGCCTTACCCGCGATGACATGCATCAGCGGGCCACCTTGGATGCCAGGGAAAATGGCAGAGTTACATTTCTTGGCAATCGCTTCGTCGTTGGTGACGATGAGACCACCGCGTGGACCGCGCAGGGTTTTATGCGTGGTTGAGGTGGCAACATGTGCGTGTGGGAACGGCGATGGATAGATACCAGCAGCGACCAAACCAGCAAAGTGAGCCATATCAACGAACAGATACGCGCCAACGCTATCGGCTATCTCGCGCATACGGGCGAAATCGATGATGCGCGGAATGGCGGACCCGCCAGCGATGATCATTTTAGGCTGATGTTCGGTCGCAAGGCGCTGAACCTCGTCGTAGTCCAGCAAGTTGTCTTCGCGCTTTACGCCGTATTGAATGGCGTTGAACCATTTACCCGATTGATTTGGCTTGGCGCCGTGGGTCAGGTGACCGCCCGCGTCCAAAGACATGCCAAGGATCGTATCGCCCGGCTGCAAAAGCGCCTGAAACACACCTTGGTTCGCCTGTGAACCAGAGTTCGGCTGCACGTTGGCAAAGTCACAGCCAAACAATTGTTTGGCGCGATCAATGGCCAAATTTTCGGCCACATCAACGTGCTGGCAACCGCCATAATACCGGCGACCCGGATAGCCTTCGGCGTATTTGTTCGTCATGACGCCGCCTTGGGCCTCCATGACGGCAGCGGATACGATGTTCTCGGACGCGATCAATTCGATCTCGCCGCGTTGGCGGCCAAGCTCGGCCTGCATTGCGGCATGCAGATCAGGGTCGCGGGTCGCGAGTGTTTCGGTGAAAAAGCCAGAATCGCGGACAGTATTGGTCATTTCAGTGGTCCCTTAGGGCATATACAGGTTGCGTTGCAGTTTGATAGCGCAACACAGCAGTCGTCAAAAGCGCCAAAGCGACCCCGTGTCTGTCTGTCGCGGCACTTACCGTTTCCGATGGATGGCTTGTGTTTCGCCCCTGATCTTGGGACAAGTTGGGAACCACATGACAAGGACCACGCCATGCCTCGCCCTAAAATCGCCTTTGTGGCCAGTCCGGCACCGCTTGCGCAGCGCGCGCTTGCAGATTTGTCGACAGCCCATGGCAATGTCGCATTGGACACCGCCGATGTGATCGTGGCCTTGGGGGGCGATGGGTTTATGCTGCAAACTTTGCATGCGACCCAGCATTTGGCGGTGCCTGTCTACGGAATGAACCGTGGCACTGTTGGGTTTTTGATGAACGAATTTGATGCGACCGATCTGCCTGCCCGACTAGATGCGGCAGTCGAAGAAGTGATCAACCCGCTATCGATGACAGCGCTTTGCGTTGACGGGTCCATGCACGAAGCGCTTGCGATCAACGAGGTCAGCCTGCTGCGTGCGGGTCCGCAAGCCGCCAAGCTGCGCATCACCGTGGATGGCAAGTTGCGCATGAACGAATTGGTCTGTGACGGTGCGTTGGTGGCGACACCTGCGGGATCGACCGCCTATAACTACTCCGCGCATGGTCCGATTCTACCGATTGGGTCCGATGTTCTTGCCCTGACAGCCATGTCCGCGTTCCGGCCCCGCCGTTGGCGCGGCGCGTTGCTGCCCAAACTGGCCGTGGTTCGGTTTGACGTGATCGAACCCGACAAGCGCCCCGTGATGGCCGATGCAGACGGTAAATCAGTGCGAGATGTGGCGAGCGTAGAAATCCGGTCCGATCCAAGCGTGCAGCACCGGATATTGTTTGATCCGGGGCATGGGTTGGAAGAACGGCTGATCCGCGAGCAATTCGCATAATCTAATAAAGATTGCCTGTGTCGTCGAACGCAATTGTAAACTGTGACCTGAAAAGGATATCTGCAGTTAGCGAACGATACCGTCAATGTTAATAACGGCCCCAATCAAGACCAAACCAACAAATACCACGACTGTGCGATGCCAAAATTCCGCCGATGGGCCGCTGCCTTCGCTCGCGAATTTTCCCACCGAATTGTCGCCACCTTCTGCCATCGTCTCAATACGGCCCTTGCCGCCCGCTTTGAGTGCGCGCGGAATGATGGCGAATTGCGCGATCAGTGCCGCAATTGCGGCAATCGATGCCCCGAGTATAGCGCCGCTAGGACCGGCTAGCCAAGCAAATACAACCAGCAAGAGGGCTGCTGTACTAAGGTTTTGGAAAAGTAGTTTGGTTAGCCGCATTTGGAGCGGCACAAACTTGTCTCGACCCATTATAGCAATTAGTGCCGGAGATTGTATAAAGAAAAACCACGCGTTTGCGCCCACTAAAAATCCAGCAACTACTAAATCAGCGACGACAACAAAATGCATTTTCTAATCCAACTCTTTTTGAACGACCCATGGCTGCGTCAGGATATAGCACAATATTTGAACACGACAAACTGCTGCAGAAAAAGCTGAATGCCGCGTCCTGCGCAAATGTCATGGAAGGGCCCAGAGCGAGCCACTGTTGTCATTCTTTCGCATAGCCCATCGGCACCAACGCCGCTTTAATTTCATCCAAAATCACCGGATCATCAATCGTTGCGGGCATTTTGTAGGGCTTGCTATCGGCTATATTGACCATCGTGCCGCGCAGGATTTTACCTGACCGCGTTTTGGGCAAGCGGTTCACGACTGTGACCAGTTTGAACGCGGCTACTGGGCCGATCTTTTCACGCACCAGCTTGATGCATTCAGCCTGAATATCGGCGTCGGACTTTTGTGTGCCGTTGTTTGTACAAACAAACCCAAGCGGCAGTTGTCCTTTCAGCGTATCACCAACCCCGATCACCGCGCATTCGGCGACATCTGGATGGCCCGCAAGGACCTCTTCCATAGCGCCAGTCGACAACCGATGCCCCGCCACGTTGATCACGTCATCGGTGCGCGCCATGATATACAGGTATCCGTCTTCGTCGATCATGCCCGCATCGCCGGTCTCGTAATATCCGGGGAAGGTGTTGAGGTAGGATTTCTTGAACCGCTCTTCAGCATTCCAAAGCGTCGGCAATGTACCCGGTGGCAGGGGCAGTTTGATCGCAATCGCACCCAATTCACCCGCAGGCATTTGGTGGCCGCCGTCATCTAGGATTTGCACGTCATAGCCAGGCATCGCCACGGTCGGGCTGCCGATTTTAACCGGGAGCGCCTCTATCCCCGCAGGGTTGCCCGCAATCGTGTACCCCGTTTCGGTTTGCCACCAATGGTCATAAACAGGCACGCCCATGATCTTTTGTGCCCACTCAATCGTGTCAGGATCAGCGCGTTCACCCGCAAGGTACAGCGCACGCAAACAAGAGATATCGTAGTTTTTGATCAGCTCGCCCTTTGGGTCTTCACGCTTAATTGCGCGAAACGCGGTGGGTGCGGTAAAGAATGACCGGACGTTGTGTTCTTCAATAACGCGCCAGAATGTGCCTGCGTCTGGGGTGCCAACTGGCTTACCTTCAAACACCACGGTGGTGTTGCCGGTGATCAGGGGGCCGTAACAGATATACGAATGCCCAACGACCCAGCCGACATCAGATGCCGCCCAAAACACGTCACCGGGGTCGACGTTATAGATCGATTTCATCGTCCATTGCAGGGCCACAAGATGGCCGGCGGTCGGGCGCACAACGCCTTTGGGTGCGCCGGTCGTGCCGGATGTATAAAGGATATAGGCTGGATGATCGCCGGACACTGGGACGCAATCGGCTGGGGTGACACCGTCTTGCACATCGTGCCAATCATGGTCACGGCCTGCGATTAGGTCACAGGGACCTTCGTCGCGTTGCAGAATAACCGTGAAATCAGGCTTGTGCGTTGCCAGATCAATCGCGCCATCAAGCAGGGGTTTATAGGCGACAACGCGCCCCGGTTCTACACCACAAGACGCGGCAATAATCGCCTTGGGCGTCGCATCGTCGATCCGTACGGCAAGTTCATTGGCAGCAAACCCGCCAAACACCACTGAATGCACCGCACCGATACGCGCACATGCGAGCATGGCTACAAGTGCCTCGGGGACCATTGGCATATAGATGATGACGCGGTCGCCGGATACGATGCCTTGATCGCGCAACGCACCCGCGAGCGACGCGGTCTGTGTTTGCAATTCAGCAAACGACGTCGTGCCCTTTTTGCCGGTGATCGGGCTGTCATAGATTATAGCGGTCTGGTCAGCGCGCCCATTTTCAACGTGGCGGTCAACGGCATTGTAACAGGCGTTGACCTGCGCGTCGGTGAACCATTCATATAAGGGAGCGTTATCGGCGTTCAGCGCGCGGCTTGGTGGCTTTACCCAGTCAATGGCGTTTGCTTGGTCCATCCAGAATGCCTCTGGATCGTCCTGCCAGCTTTTGTAAACCTCTGAATAACCCATCGCGCCGTCCTCCCTTAAATGTCTGACATATGTGTACGCAGGAGACTTGTGCGCCGCAAGCAAGGTTGCGGCGCTAACAGGAAACTGGGGTCAATTAATTTACACAGGCGGCATTAGCCGTAGTGATCAACAGGTGTGCCTGCAATCGCGGACATGTTCAAAAGACCGCGTGCGGTGATCGACGGCGTGACGATATGGGCGCGGTTGCCCATGCCCATCAGGATTGGACCAACCTCAAGGCCGCCACCCTTCATTTTCAGGATATTGCGCACGCCTGATGCCGCATCAGTATTCGCAAACACGACGCAGTTTGCAGCACCTGGCAGGTGGGCATTGGGGAAAATCCGGTTGCGTAATTCCACGTCGAGCGCGGCGTCAAGCTGCATCTCGCCCTCGTAATCAAAGTCACGCGGTACGCTGTCGAGAATTTCCATAGCACCACGCATCCGGCGGCCCGTGTCGCAATCAAGGTTGCCAAACTGGCTGTGTGAACACAGCGCAATTTTTGGGGTGACGCCAAATCTGCGGACGTGGCGGGCTGCACTTATCACTGTTTCCGCAATCTGTTCTGGGGTTGGCTGTGGGTGAACCTGAGTATCAGCCACAAATAATGGACCATCTTCTAGGATCATCAACGACATAGCAGCCACAGGGTGGAGGTCCTCAGTCCCAAGGATCTGACGCACGTAATTCAGATGCCAAAGGAACTGACCAAATGTGCCACAGATCAGACTGTCCGCCTCGCCGCGCTGCACCATAACTGCGCCAATTGCAGTGGTGTTTGTGCGCATGATTGCCTTGGCCAGATCAGGGGTCACACCTTTGCGGGCCATGATGTCGTGGTAGGTATTCCAATAATCATAATACCGCGGATCGTTTTCGGGGTTCACGATTTCAAAATCAACCTGAGGCCGAATCTTCAGGCCCGCACGCTCGCAGCGTCGTTCAATCACCTCTGGGCGGCCAATCAGGATCGGCTTGTCGGTGGTTTCTTCCATGATCGCTTGGGCGGCGCGCAACACACGGTCATCTTCGCCTTCGGCAAAGACGATATTGCGTTCTGCGGTGCGGGCGGCCTCAAAAACAGGACGCATGATCATCGATGATTTGAAAACAGAGGCGTCAAGGTTCGCCTTATATGCCTCCATATCGGCAATGGGGCGGGTGGCGACGCCAGTTGCAATCGCGGCTGCCGCCACTGCGCCTGCGACAACGCCCATCAAGCGCGGATCAAACGGTTTGGGGATCAGGTAATCTACGCCAAACGTCAGCTTTTCACCGTGGTATACGGCGGCGGTTTCGGCGCTGGTGGTCATGCGCGCAAGTTTGGCGATGCCTTCAACACAAGCGATTTTCATCTCGTCGTTGATGTCTGTGGCGCCCACATCCAATGCACCTCTGAAAATGAACGGGAAGCAAAGCACGTTGTTCACTTGGTTGGGAAAGTCCGACCGCCCCGTCGCGATAATCGCTTTTGGGTTCACCGCACGGGCGGCTGCGGGGTCAATTTCGGGGTTCGGGTTGGCAAGCGCAAAGATGATCGGCGTGTCTGCCATTTTGGCGACCATTTCGGGCTTCAGAACACCGGGGCCAGAAAGGCCAAGAAACAGATCAGCGCCGTCAATCACATCACCAAGCGTTGCGGCGGTGGTGCCTTGGGCATAGTCGGCTTTTTGCGGGGTCATATCCTTGGTTCGGCCATTGTAAACAAGGCCTTCAATATCACATAACCACACGTTTTCACGCTTAACGCCCAGCTTAAGCAACATATTCAGACAAGCAATGCCTGCCGCACCGCCGCCTGTGCTGACGACTTTGATGTCCGCGAAATTCTTTTCTGCAAGCCGCAGGGCGTTGGTTGCTGCCGCACTGACCACAATCGCGGTGCCGTGCTGATCGTCATGGAAGACGGGGATGTTCATGCGTTCGCGGCACAATTTTTCAACGATGAAACACTCAGGGGCTTTAATGTCTTCAAGGTTGATCGCGCCAAACGTGGGCTCCAGTGCACACACGATATCGGCCAACTTTTCAGGGTCGGCCTCGTTTAGCTCAATGTCAAAACAGTCGATGTTGGCGAATTTCTTGAACAGGACAGCTTTGCCTTCCATCACGGGTTTGGACGCAAGGCCGCCGATATTACCAAGTCCAAGCACCGCCGTGCCATTGGTGACAACCGCCACAAGATTGCCGCGCGCTGTGTAATCGCGGGCGGTCTCAGGGTTTTTGGCAATCTCAATACAGGCCTCGGCAACACCAGGGGAGTAGGCACGGGCAAGGTCGCGGCTATTGGCCATTGGCTTGGTGGCACGGATCTCTAACTTTCCGGGTTTGGGAAACTGGTGATAGTCCAATGCGGCCTGACGGGCGCGGTCATCTGTCTTGTCTGTCATGGGGTCCCCCTGCGGTATAGTTTAATGTTAAACTACTTTTATCCCCGAAGGGCAAGCTTGATGCAATGTACACACAAAAGCCAGCGCGGTCTTGCAAATTTTGATCGACCGGATCAGGCTTGATTCATGACAGATAACCATGAAATACGCGCCGAAGTGCGCCTACCGTCCACCAACCTACGTGCTGACCTTGGGTTTTTCGACAAAACGATGCGGATGCGGTTGGATTCGATCTATCCTGCAGATGATCCGGCTGTTGCGGTCTATTCCGGCCACGGGCTGCGCGTTCGCCTCGAGGTCAGCGATGATCCGGCGGCCCATTTGCGCATTATGACCGATGACATGGGCTTTGCGGGCGGGGTCAAAACCTTGACCGCACCGGGTGGCACGCGGGTCGACATCGCGCCGTTGAACCCACCTCTGGAATTGCCAACAACGGACCATGCTTTTGTCGTGCGTCGACTTGCAGACCAAGCCCCTTGGGTAATTGGCCGCGCGGGCATGCAATATCGCGATTTGATCCCGTCGCGTCTTGGCGGGTCAATTATTGCCAGCCATATCCGCATTCCCGACGGCGGCCCTGTGCCTGACATGGTGCATTTCCACCGCGTCGGTTTTCAATTGATCTATTGTTATCGCGGCTGGGTTGATGTGGTGTACGAAGATCAAGGCGGCCCGATCCGCCTGCATGCGGGCGATTGTTTCATCCAACCCCCTGAAATTCGCCACCGCGTGCTCGAGGCATCGGACGGAATTGAAG